>Ga0164296_1000320_pt1 | contig 59224 bp, 50 predicted proteins | sample GEODES057metaG_FD_113533 | JGI IMG/M metagenome (GOLD analysis project Ga0164296, IMG submission 113533) | Dystrophic lake water microbial communities from Trout Bog Lake, Wisconsin, USA - GEODES057 metaG | ecosystem: Environmental > Aquatic > Freshwater > Lake | place: USA: Trout Bog Lake...
ATAGAACTCAAAGGAGAGTCACTCAGAAACAAAAAATAATTATATTTGATAAACGTTCGTGAACACTAAATCAAGTGGCTCACTTTGGCCGGAATCACTGGCTCACTATCAGCGGAATATTCAGGTTATTTTTCAATAATTCAATAGCTTGCTCAAAATGGCCACCCCAAAAAATACCATCAGATAATAATAAACCACCTTCAATCAGATCGGGTTTTTGATGTAAAAAGTGTAAACTATCGGGTTGAACTGGGCCACCAAAATAAACTGGTAAATCAACATGCATTAAATTTGGTAATAAACTGTTGAATGAAAGTTCGTGCCGCTTGTTTAATATAAATCCTAAACTGCTCCCTGGTTCATGTTCACATAAAATGAGTACCGTTCTTAAAAAATTAGGATCTTTTAAGAAGGGGTCAGATATAAGTAAAGTTCCTGGTGTAATAGGGATCATAGATGGAAATTAAGAATTTCAACTAAATTACAGTGAAATATTATAAAATTCATGCGTTAAAAGCATGATAAAGCTATAGTTAGAGTTATAATGCCCTTGCCTTAATATTATATTTGTACTAATGAAAAAAACCTTACCTGTAATCATTGTGTTGATAACACTCTCACTATTGGGTCTGATACTTTTACAGGCTTCCTGGTTAAAGAATCTTCTAGAGATAAGACAGGTGCAATTGCTTGATAAAGCAAATTATGCAGGTGTAAAAGTGGCCAATGAATTAAGTGGAGCACTTCATAGTGGAACGCCAACAGTTAGAATGCCTCATAAACCAGGTTTTAGGCTAGGCTTTGACTTATCAATTATAAATAAACCATTTTCTATTACTGATCGATTTTCTCAAAAAGAGATCTACAAAAAACTGGAAAGTGCATTTGAAGATCAAGGTCTAAAAAAATTAAGCTTCGATTTTGCAATTGTGAGTGGCTCAGGTGATATTGAATTACAGTCTTTAAACTTTGAAAAAGAATATTGGGATTCGGTGGCAAATAAGAATTTTTTAATTCCAATTATTCCCGAAAATGTTGCTGATATTGAAGCCAATAATTTTTATGAACACCTAGTAATTGTAGTGCCTAGTATTACCAAACAAGTATGGGATTCTCTTAAATGGGTAATTGCAGTTGCGGGTATATTTATGCTAATTATCATAGCTGCATTTTACGTTACTTTAAAAACGCTTTTGAACCAAAAGAAACTCAGTGAAATTAAAAGCGATTTTATTAATAATATGACGCACGAATTTAAAACGCCACTGGCTACCATTTCATTGGCAGTTGATGCTATAAGGAACGAAAAAGTTCAAAATAATAAGGAAAAGCTTTTATACTTCAGTGATATTATCAAGGAAGAAAATAAACGCATGAATAAGCACGTGGAAACTATCCTACAAGCTGCTTTGATGGAAAAACAAGAATTGAGTTTAGATTTAAAAAAATTAAATGCACATACACTCATTCGAAAAGTGCTCGACAATTACGAACTACAACTAAACGACAAGAATGCAAAAGTTGAGTTGTTATTTAATGCTACTAATGATCTAATTGATGCGGATGAAGCTCATTTCTCTAATCTTATTTCTAATCTTGTAGATAATGCAATTAAGTATTCCAAAGAAAAATTGGTAATTAAAATAGACACCCAAAATTTTAAAAAATCTTTAGTGATTACATTAGAGGATAATGGGATAGGGATGAGTAAAGAAAGCTTGAAAAGGATATTCGAAAAGTTTTATCGTGCACATACGGGGAATGTGCACAATATAAAAGGATTTGGACTAGGAATGAGCTATGTAAAAAGTGTTATTGATGCACATAAGGGGCATATTAACGTTGAAAGTAATCTAGATAAAGGCACAATATTTACAGTTGAGGTACCATTAAGTAGCTAGTGTAAATTTTTTTTTCCATAATAGACATCCATCACCATAACTAAGGAAACGGAAGTTATTATTTAATGCATGCTGGTAAACTTTTTTCCAGTCATCTCCAATCAGGGCTGCCACCAATAAAAGTAAAGTGGACTGAGGTTGATGAAAATTAGTAATTAATCCTTGAACGATTTTGAATTCATAGCCTGGCGCAATAATAATTTGTGTTTTTGAAATAATTCTATCTAGTTTATTTCTTTTCATCCATTGTAATAGACACGCTAAAGAGGTCTTTGCCGTGATGCCTGATGAAAGGATAGGGTATGGATCCCATTGTTGAACGGAGATAGCCTCAATCCTTAGATCTTCTTGGTGAACAAGATTATGTTGACTTATTTTTGAGCCCATCCAGTATAAACTTTCTATTGTTCTTAAGGAGGTGGTACCTACAGCAACAATATTTTCATTAATATTAGCTAATAGATATTCTATAAGGTCGATTGTTACATCAATAAATTCAGAATGCATATCATGGGTTTCCATGGTGTCACTTTTAACAGGTTTAAAAGTGCCTGCACCTACATGAAGTGTTATAAATTGTGGGTATATTTTTTTCTTTTCTAATTTATTAAAGAGGGCCTTGGTAAAATGGAGACCTGCTGTTGGGGCCGCAACAGAGCCTTTTTGCTTTGCATATACTGTTTGGTAGGTTTCTTTATCTGGCTCCTCGGTAACCCTATTCAAATAAGGAGGTAGTGGCAATATGCCTGCATAATGTAATATCTCGGCAAAGGATAGCGCAGGGTTATTCCAACTTAATTCAATTATAAAATAATCGTTCTTTTTTTCATTTTTTTTTGCTGTTAGGGTAATCTCTTTATTATCTATTATAAATTTTTTTGTAATCAATTCTTCCTTCCATTTTTTTGCACCACCCACCAAACATTTCCAATTAACTTTTCCCTTTTGTAACATGGCAGAGGTTATATCGCTATAACTATCATCTGGTTCTAAGCAGAATATTTCGATAGAACTGCCACTAGCTTTATTAAAAATTAATCTAGCTTCAATAACTCTCGTGTTATTAAAAATAAGTGAGGTATTCCTTGGAAGTTGCTCTTCCAAATCTTTGTATAAAGACTCTGTTATTTTACCCGAATGGTACACCAATAACCTACTTTCATCCCGCTTAGGTAATGGGAATTTTGCTATTTTATCGGCAGGTAAATCGTAGCTAAAATCTATTATGGACAAATCTTTTGGATGCATAGAACCCATTTAATTTTCATTATTTTGAATGCAAAATTATCTATTTTCTTAGTTTATTTCTTGTAAAATCAATCTGGGTAAGCTTTTTAACGATTATCCACATTAATTCACATTCTATTTAAATATAAAACCATTTTTAACTCTGTAATGCATTACTGTAAAGCATTTCAGGGCTTTTGTATTTGTGGATAAATAGAGACCTCCTAAATTTGCTTTAAAAGTGGGAAAAGGTGTTATTTTGTGTCAACAAGTGGTAATCATTAAAATAGTTTTTAACAAATGAATGGATTTCATGGTGAATATGAAGCTACGGTAGATGCGAAAGGTCGCTTCTTACTTCCAGGCGGACTGAAAAAACAGTTACCTGAAGGAGAAGGTCGTTTCATTCTCAGCCGTGGCTTTGAAAAATGCCTCACATTATATCCTATCAAAAGTTGGGAACTCATTATTTCTAAGATTAGTCAGCTAAATGATTTTGACCCGAAAGTACGTCAATTTCGTCGTCAGTTCTTGGGTGGTGCAACTGAAATTGAATTAGATGGTGCAGGTAGAATGTTATTGCCAGGATCTTTAAAAGAGTTTGCAGGATTAGGTAAGGATATAGTGCTTGCAGCAGCGCTTGATCGGTTTGAAATATGGGATTCAAGTAAGTATAAGCAGCTTTTTGAAGATTTTTCGACTGAAGCATTTAGCAATTTGGCAAAAGAAGTGATGTTGGGAAACGGTATTGACTGATAAATCTAAAATGATGGATCACAAGCAAGTGAGTACAAATAATAACGCAACACCTAAGATTCAGCAATCAGCTTTAAGCTATCATGTACCGGTACTATATAATGAAATACTTGACACTTTAAATATTAAGCCAAATGGAATTTATGTCGATTGCACATTTGGCGGCGGAGGGCATAGTAAAGGAATTTTAGAGCGTCTAAATAAAGAGGGTAAATTGGTTGCTTTTGATCAAGATGCTGATGCAAAAAAAAACTTGATAGATGATAGTCGGGTAATTTTTGTGCCACAGAATTTTCGTCATCTACAACGCTTTTTGAGATTACATAAAGTTGAGCATGTGGATGGTGTTATGGCCGATTTAGGTGTAAGCTCTCATCAGTTTGATGAAGGCGCTAGAGGGTTCTCAACTCGCTTTGATGGTCCACTAGATATGCGGATGGATCAAAGACAAGAATTGTGTGCTGCTAATATTATTGGAAGTTATTCTGAAACTCAATTGCATAAATTATTTGAGCAATATGGTGAAGTAAGCAATTCTAAAACATTAGCAAGGCAAATTGTACATCAGCGAAAGCAACAAACGGTGCAAACTATTGAACAGTTCAAATCGTTGATTAGTCCAGTGGTGAAGGGTAATCCGAATAAATATTTGGCTCAAGTATTTCAAGCACTCCGAATTGAAGTGAATGATGAGATGGGTTCGCTAAGGGGTTTGTTGCAGCAATTGCCTGAAGTGTTAAAAAAAGGGGGGCGTGCTGCAATTATAACATTTCATTCATTAGAGGACAGGGTAGTGAAAAATTTCTTTAAGGTAGGAAGTTTTGAGGAGGTATCGGAAAATCCTTTTATATCTGGAACAAAGGCTGAAGTTTTTAAAATAATTACAAAAAAGCCCATTGTTGCTAGTGCGAACGAACAAAAGCAAAATCCTAGAAGTAGAAGTGCAAAGCTGAGAGTAGCAGAAAAATTGTAAGTTAAAAAATGAATTAAGTGTCAGAGACAATTACAGATACGGTAACAAAAAGATCATTGAAGAAGGTTTTTCAATATCAATGGATAACAGGCAATATGAGTTTCTTTCTGTTTTTAAGTGTTTTGGCTGTATTGTATATTGCTAATGGGCATCTAGCTGATAAGGCAATACGCAATATTAATAAAACACAAAACGAAATAAAAGATTTGCAATATCAATATAAGACATTAAAAAGCGAGGTGATGTTTAAAAGTGAAGAGGTGGAAATATTGAAGGCTGCAAGTCCATTAGGATTGAAAATTAGTTCGGAATTGCCCCAACGGCTGGTGCTGGAAAATAAATAATGAAAATATTGTAATGGATATTAAACGCGACATATTATGGAGAGTATACTTGAGCTACATTGCTGTAGCCTTGGTGTCTGTCATTATATTAGTTAAAGCGTTTTTTATACAACAGGTTCAAGGCAAGCATTGGAAAAGTATGAGTGATAGTCTTCACCAGAAGATAGAAGAAGTAGAGGCTGATAGAGGGACCATTTACAGTGAAGATGGACAAATGTTAAGTACTAGTGTACCTCAATTCGATATATATATTGATTTTGGAGCTGATGGATTGCGTGAAAAGAATGGTAAAAGGTTTAAAGATAATGTCGACTCGCTCAGTTATAATTTGTCAGAACTTTTTAAAGATCGAAGCGAAGGCGAATACAACAAAGTGTTGCAAGAGGGATTTAGGAATCAGGATAGGTATTTTCTACTGAGAAAAAATATAAGCTATCGTGAATATGAGCAACTAAAAGCTTTTCCATTAGTTCGGTTAGGAAAAAATAAGAGTGGATTTATTGCTGATGATAAAAGTAAGCGCTTAAACCCTTACAATCTTTTGGCTTACAGAACAATTGGATTAGATAGAGAAAATGCCCAAAAAATTGGATTGGAAGAAACCTATGATAGTGTTCTAAAGGGTAGAAATGGTAATAGGTTGGTTCGATATATTGCTGGTGGCGTAAGTGTTCCTGTAGAACAGGGAATTGAGACAGAGGCGGTAAATGGAAAGGATATTGTTACAACCATTGATGTTTTTATACAGGAGGTGACCGAGAATGCTTTAATGAAGATGATGGTACAAAATGAGGCCGAGCATGGTTGTGCAATTGTAATGGAAACGAGGACTGGTAAGATAAAAGCTATTGCTAATTTGGGTAAAAGGCCTAATGGGAATTATTTCGAAGATTATAATTATGCAATCAATCCATCTGAGCCTGGATCAACATTCAAGCTTGCAACGATGATATCTTTATTAGAGGACAAAAAAGTGGGGCTTAATAGTTTGGTTAATCTTGAAGGAGGAACCTGGCATATAAACGGACAGACAGTGTTTGATAGCGAGCAACATGGTAAATATGAAGTTACCGTAAAACAAGCATTTGAATTAAGTTCTAATGTGGGTATGGCAAAGTTGGTTTGGTCTAATTATGGGAATAGTCCTAGTCAATATTTACGTCATCTCCACTTGATGCATTTAGACACTCTCACAGGTATTGATTTAAAGGGCGAGCGTAATTCTGTCATCTATAAGCCTGGTAGTAAGTTTTGGAATGCCACCACATTAGCATGGATGGCTTTTGGTTATAATATTGAAGTAACACCATTGCAAACATTAACACTGTATAATGCAGTTGCTAATAATGGTAAAATGATGCGTCCCTATTTAGTTAGTTCTATTAAAGAAGAAGGTGATTTAATAAGTAGGATTGAGCCTAAAATTATTGATGAAAAAATTTGTAGTAATCAAACCTTACAAGAGGTAAAAGAATGTCTTGAAGGGGTATGTATAGAAGGTACTGCTAAAGGTATATTTAAAAATTCTGCTTATAAAGTTGCTGGTAAAACTGGAACAGCCTTAGTGGCAGATGGTAATAGGGGATATGCCGATCAAATTTACCAAGCCTCATTTGGCGGATATTTTCCTGCCGAAAATCCACAGTTTACCTGTCTTGTAGTTATTAAAAATAAGGCGCATGCACAAAAAACTCATGGTGCTGATGTAGCAGGGCCTGTATTTAAAGAAATAGCGGATAGACTTTATGTTGCCTATGTAAAACAAAATACAAATGTTGCCCATCAGTCTATAAAGCCTGATAGTAGCTATATTAATTTTACAGGATATCGAGGCGATGCAAAAAAGTTATTTGAAACATTGAAAGTTCCTTTTAATGACTCCTCAAAAGTTACAGAAGACTGGATCAGTGTTAATGAAAATAAAGGAACAATTGCACTAGCTACTCGTAAAATAAATGATAGTTCTATGCCGCAGTTAAATGGGTTAGGGCTAAAAGATGTGGTGTATTTGTGTGAGACTAAGGGCCTGAAAATTATAGTAAAGGGTAAAGGTAAAGTAGTGGATCAATCTATTGCTGCAGGACAACCTATTGCGAAAGGGCAAATAATAAACGTGGCACTCAAATAAAATAGATAAGTGAAAAAGTTACTCGACATATTATACAAAGTTCATCTCAAAGAAGTATACGGAAGTACTTCTATCGAGGTGACTGATGTACAGATTGACTCGAGGAAGGTGATTAAAGGGACTGCCTTTGTGGCTATTTCTGGAGAAAAGATAAATGGACATGATTTCATTCAGTCGGCTATTGAAATGGGAGCTATTGCTATTATTTGTGAAGCGCTTCCTAGTCATTTAATAGAAGGAATTACTTATGTGCAGGTTAATAATACACACGAAGCGGTGGCTTATATGGCACATAATTTTTACGATGAGCCTTCTGCTAACTTAAAGTTAATTGGCATAACAGGAACTAATGGTAAAACAACTATTGCCACACTCTTATTTAAACTATTTACAACCTTAGGCCATAAAAGTGGGCTGATAAGTACCGTTCAAAATCAAATTGGGGAAGAGATTATTCCGGCAACTCATACTACGCCTGATGCCGTTAGTTTGAATTCTTTATTGAAGAAGATGTTAGATAGTGGCTGTAAGTATGTGTTTATGGAATGTAGTAGTCATGCGATTCATCAACATAGAATTACAGGATTACAATTCTTAGGTGGAATCTTTAGCAATATAACACACGATCATTTAGATTATCACCAAACATTTGATGCATATATTAAAGTAAAGAAAAGCTTTTTCGATAATTTATCCTCTTCTGCATTTGCTATTTCGAATAAAGATGATAAGCGTGGTGAAATAATGTTGCAAAATACTCCTGCAAAAAAATATTATTACAGTCTTAAAACAGTGGCAGATTTTAAAGGTAAAATTTTAGATAATGCATTAACTGGATTGCAAATGCAGCTAAATAACCTTGATGTTCATTTTAGATTGATCGGGGAGTTTAACGCATATAACTTGCTAGCTGTATATGGTGCAGCTATTTGTTTACATCAAAATAGTGAAGAAGTTCTTACTGCATTGAGCTCATTAAATGGAGCAGAAGGAAGGTTTGATTACATGATCAGTAATAAAATGATTGTTGGAATAGTGGACTATGCCCATACCCCCGACGCTTTAGAGAATGTCTTGATGACTATTAAAAAGTTACGTAAAGGGCACGAACAGATTATTACGGTAGTTGGTTGTGGGGGTGATAGAGATAAAGCAAAACGACCAATCATGGCACAAGCTGCTTGCGATTTGAGTGACAAGGTAATCTTTACAAGCGATAACCCTAGATCAGAAGATGCTGCAACAATTTTGCAGGAGATGGAAGCTGGACTAGGTAGTGCTGCAAAAAGAAAGTATTTATCAATTCTTGATAGAAAAGAGGCTATCAGAACTGCAGTAAGCTTGGCGGGTAGTGAAGATATTGTTTTAGTAGCTGGTAAAGGACATGAGAAATATCAAGAAATTAATGGTATAAAACATTCATTTGATGATAAGGCCATATTGATTGAAATGTTTGAATTATTAAAAAAGTAGTTGGACTATTGGATAAGGTGTTTAGAAAAGGGTCATTAGTTAATTGGGTTATAAGAAAAAAATATGCTATATTATTTGTTTACATGGTTGCAAGAAAATTACAATTTCCCAGGTGCAGGATTGTTTCAATACCTCACCTTCAGAATTGCTATGGCAATTATATTGTCATTACTTATTGCAACGGTTTATGGTAAACGAATTATTCTTTTTTTGCAAAAAAAGCAAATAGGCGAAAGTGTAAGAGATTTGGGTTTGGAAGGGCAAATGCAAAAAAAAGGTACACCAACAATGGGCGGTATCATTATCTTATTAAGCATTCTCATTCCAACATTGATGTTTGCTAATTTACACAAGGTATATATAAGGTTAATGATACTTTGTACTATATGGTTAGGTGTTATTGGTTTTTTAGATGATTATTTTAAAATTAGGGCAAGGAAAAAAGCCCAACAAGAAGGACAAGCCTACAAAAAGAGTGATAGTGATGGTTTGGCAGGTGTTTCAAAAATAATTGGTCAAGTTGGATTGGGCGTTATTATAGGGGTTACACTTTACTTTAGTCAAGCTGTAACTGTTGAGCGAGAAATCATTAAAACTGATGCACACACAATCTTACAAAAGGGAGAAAAATTTGCTAAGGATTCAAATATAGTTATAAGAACTGCCAATGGGAGTATGCATTATTTTAGGAAAGTTAAAACACCTATCACCACCATTCCATTTGTAAAAACGCACGAATTTAATTATAGTAGATTGATTAGCTGGATTGGTAACGGGGCAGAAAAGTACACATGGATTATCTATATTTTAATTGTAACATTTATTATTACTGCTGTAAGTAACGGAGCTAATCTTACTGATGGTATCGATGGTCTGGCTGCAGGGGTAAGCGCAATTATTGGTGCAGGACTAGGCATATTTGTATATGTAAGTGGGAACTATATTTTTGCCGACTATTTAAACATTATGTACATACCCAATCTTGGAGAACTATCCATATTTGTGGGTGCATTTGTGGGTGCTTGTATTGGTTTCCTATGGTATAATGCATATCCTGCGCAAGTATTTATGGGGGATACGGGAAGTCTTGCTATTGGAGGTATCATTGCATCACTTGCCATTATTGTTCGAAAAGAATTATTAATAGTCATTTTTTGTGGTGTTTTCTTGGTTGAAAATTTAAGTGTCATTATTCAGGTAAGTTACTTTAAGTACACGAAGAAAAAATTTGGAGAAGGGAGAAGGGTGTTTTTAATGAGTCCACTACATCATCATTATCAAAAGAAAGGTTTTCATGAAAATAAAATTGCATTAAGGTTTTGGATTATTACCATCTTATTGGTTATGGCAAGTATCATGACGCTGAAGATTAGATAAGTATTTGGAGTGCAGGTTGGATTGTGAAGTCAATGAAAATTGTAAATAAAAAAATAGAGTGACTGTCTCAATAAAAAATAGTGATTTAAATAATGCCGCTTCTGTAAAGAAGTATCAACAAAGATTAGTCATCTTGGGGGGCGGTGAAAGTGGTGTTGGTGCAGCGCTATTAGGCAGTCAGCAGGGTTATGAAGTGTTTGTAACTGATCAGGGTTTAATAAAGCAAAAGTATAAGCAGGAGCTTATAAATAATGGAATTGAGTTTGAAGAGGGTATGCATACAGCAGAAAAGATTCTGAATGCAAATGAGGTGATGAAGAGTCCAGGGATCCCTGAAAAGAATGAAATGGTGAAAGCGATTCGTGCAAAAGGAATTCAAGTGATTAGTGAAATTGAATTAGCGTATAGATTTAAGGGTAATAGCAAGATTATTGCCATTACCGGAAGCAATGGAAAAAGTACAACAGCATCGCTTATTTATCATATACTCAATAGTGCAGGGATGAGTTGTGCATTAGTAGGCAATATCGGCTACTCATTTGCAAAGCAGATAGCGGAAGATCCTAAAGAGTGGTATGTTGCTGAAATTAGTTCTTTTCAATTAGACGACATTCAAACATTCCGTGCCGATATAGCGATTTTGTTAAACATTACTGAAGATCATCTTGATAGGTACGAGTACAAATTTGAAAATTATATTGATAGTAAGTTTAAAATTATTAATAATCAAACAAAAGAAAATTATTTCATTTATTGTGACGATGATGAAGTGATTACAAATAAAATAGCATTACTAACCACGCATACTAACCCATTACCATTCTCTATGAAACATGAAATTAAAAAAGGCGGCTACATCAAAGGAGATCAAATGATGCTTCGCATTCAAGAAGAAAGAGTAAGCATGAGCATCTATGATTTTGCCTTAAAGGGTAAACATAATAACTATAATACTATGGCAGCTTGTATTGCAGCCACAACCATTGGTATTAGAAAAGAGAAAATTAGAGAAGCTGTTAAAGATTTTCAAAGTCTTGAGCATAGAATGGAATTTGTTGCATCTGTTCGTGGGGTTGAATTCATCAACGACAGTAAAGCCACTAATGTAAATAGTACTTGGTTTGCTTTAGAAAGTATGACAAGGCCAACAGTTTTAATATTAGGGGGTACGGACAAAGGAAATGATTACTCCTTGCTTTCTGACCTTGTTAAAGAGCGTGTTAAAGCTATTGTTTGTATGGGTGTTGATAATAAAAAAATTATGGCAGCATTTAAAGATATTGTTCCTGCTATTACTGAAACCTCTAGTGCCAAAGAAGCCGTTGAAGCGGCATTTAAATATTCGGTTAAAGGAGATGTAGTATTGCTGAGTCCTGCTTGTGCTAGTTTTGATTTGTTTAAAAATTATGAGGATAGGGGGCGTAGTTTTAAAGAGGCCGTAAAAGAGCTATAGCCATAAAGTAGCTATTTATAAGTATAAATTGTTTTTAAAATCAGTGTACTAAAATGACAGAAATTACAGATAAACTATTTTCTCAGATACCTACTGTGGAAGGTATGCGCAGTCAGTTGGCTTTGCGAACAGGCGGTGATAAATATATCTGGGGAATTGTTTTTCTATTAGCTATTATTTCTGTCTTAGTGGTTTACAGTGCTACAGGTTCATTAGCATATAAAATGAATAGGGGAAACAACGAGGTCTATTTGTTTAAGCAATTGGCTTTTATGGTTGTTGGCATTTTAATTATATATTTTTTGCATCGCATTAACTACAGTATTTATTCAAGAGTGGCGACTATCTTGTTTTTAGTGTCTGTTCCATTACTTCTATATACTTTATTATTTGGAGCAAAAATTAATGAAGGAAGCCGATGGATAAAGCTGCCGATTATTAATATGACATTTCAAACCAGCGATTTCGCAAAGCTTGCTTTATTTATGTATCTCTCAAGAATATTGAGTAAGAAGCAAGAGGTAATCAAAGATTTCAAAAAGGGTTTCTTACCTGCATTAATTCCGGTAGTATTAGTATGCGGATTAATTATGCCGGCTAACTTGTCGAATGCATTATTAACTGGAGCTACATCATTGCTATTGATGTTCATTGGTAGAATTAGTATTAAACATATTTTTTTATTGATTTTGCTCGCTATGATTCCTGTTACATTAATCGTATCGGTAGCGGTCATTACTTATGATGGAAATAAAAAAGAATCAACAAGAACATCGGTCGCATCTGATAAGATGAAATCATTTGGTCGGTTTGGTACTTGGGTAAAACGTGTACAAGACTTTATGTATGCGAAGGATGTAGAGACGCCTTATCAAGTTCAGCAAGCAAAAATTGCAATTGCTAATGGCGGTATTTTCATGGGTTTGGGTCCCGGTAATAGTCGTCAAAGAAATTATTTGCCCCAGGCTTATAACGATTTTATTTATTCAATCATTATAGAAGAATATGGATTATTGGGTGGTGCATTCATCATCTTTATTTATCTACTGTTTCTATTCCGATGTATCAGAATATTTAGAAAATGTCCTTATGCATTTGGCGCATTTCTTGCATTAGGGCTCAGTTTTACTTTAGCTATTCAGGCTATTGCGAATATGGCTGTAAATGTAAATATTGTTCCTGTAACTGGGGTAACATTACCTTTAGTAAGTATGGGTGGTAGTTCCTTCTTATTTACTTGTGGTGCAATAGGAATTATATTAAGTGTGGCAAGAAATGTTGAGCAACTAGAGGGTAAGGAAGCGTTAAGTACTCCTGCATTTGGAGCAACAACACAATCTCTTCCAGTAATTGTATAATATTTTTTTTGTGACTACTGGAACGCTATTGGTTTGATTTTTTTATGATGCGGTGTTCAAATTTATATAGAATCTAATATCGACCATAAAAAGTATAAAATAGTAAAATGAATACAAGCGATACAGGGATGAAACTAAATGACACTCTTTCCTCATTAGGGGAGGGTGGCATCGTTATCGCAGGGGGGGGGACAGGGGGGCATATTTTTCCAGCCATTGCCATTGCCAATGCTATTAAACAGTTAAGGCCAGCAATAGAAATATTATTTATTGGTGCAATAGGAAAAATGGAGATGGAAAAAGTGCCACAAGCCGGCTATAAAATTGTTGGCTTAGATATTACTGGTTTTAATAGAAGTTCTTTGATGAAAAACATTTTGCTTCCTTATAAACTCATTAAAAGCTTTTTTCGGGTTAGGAAGATAATCAATTCTTTTAAGCCTGTTGCTGTGATTGGTGTTGGGGGGTACTCAAGTTTTCCTTTTTTACGCTATGCCCAACTAAAAGGTATTGCAACTTTTATTCATGAAAGCAATTCTTTTGCTGGAAAATCTAATATCCTACTAGCAAAACTTGCAACCATGGTTTTCGTATCAAGTGATGGAATGGATAAGTTTTTCCCAACGCATAAAATTATGATTAGTGGAAATCCCGTTCGTAAGGAAATTGCGCATTCCTCAGTTACTAGGTCTGTTGCATTACATTTTTTTGGGTTTGAGGAAAATAAGAAAACACTATTTGTTGTTGGTGGAAGTTTAGGCGCTCAAAGTATTAATGAAGTTATTCTAGCACATTTAAATGATTTACATACAAATGGCATTCAACTAATCTGGCAAACTGGTAAAGGCAAGGCCTCTAAATATATTCAGCAGGGGAAAATGTTTAAAAATGTTTGGGTAAGCGAGTTTATAAATGAAATGGAAATGGCATATGCAGCTGCCGACGTTGTGGTTTCTAGGTCTGGCGCAATGGCTGTTACAGAATTATGTGTATCTAGTAAGGCGGTTATTTTTGTTCCATTTCCCTATGCTGCAGAAGATCATCAAACTAGTAATGCAATGAGTTTAGTGGAAAAGAATGCCGCTTTGATTGTTAGTGATAGGGAGGTCGGTACTAAATTATTTCCTACGATAACTAGTTTATTGTTTGATGTGGCCAAGCAGGAAGAACTAGAGAAAAATATAAAGCAATTGGGAGTGAGGAACGCAGATGAAGTTATTGCAAATGCAATTTTCAAAAATATTATCCAACATTAAGTTCGTAACAGATGAATGTGAATAATGAAAATAGAAACAATTTATTAGCAAATGGCGGAGCTGTTTACTTTATTGGAATAGGAGGTATTGGAATGAGTGCCTTAGCTAGATATTTTTTATCAAAAGGATTTGTGGTAAGTGGTTATGATAAAATAGCTACTCCTTTAACACAGTCGCTAGAGGACCTTGGTATAAGTATTCATTATGAGGAACGTATTGATCTAATTCCCAAAGACGTAAATTTTGTAGTTTATACACCAGCTATACCGGCCTCACATAAAGAGTTGTCGTATTATTTTGAACACAATTTTCAGGTAGTTAAGCGTAGTGAGGTATTGCAATGGATTACAGAGAGTTCTTTTAATATTTGTGTTGGGGGAACACACGGGAAAACTACCGTCACGTCAATGATTGCACACATTCTTAGACACTCAGAATTTGGCTGTAATGCTTTTTTAGGAGGAATTGCAACAAATTATAATACCAATTTTTGGAGTAGCGATAATAATGTAGTAGTGGTGGAGGCCGATGAATATGACAGAAGCTTTTTGAGGCTGGTACCCGATATTGCTGTTATTACCGCAATGGATTCGGATCATCTAGATATTTATGGAACCGCTGAAGAAGTTGAAAAAGCATTTATTCAGTTTGCTAAAAAAATAAAAGCTGGAGGGTCCTTGATTAGTAAGTATGGGTTGAAAAGAACTAGAGATTTGGATGCTTCGAAACATTTTACGTATAGTTTTAATGATGAAAAAGCTAATGTTTATGCCACAAATATTAAAGTAAAAGATGGGTCTTATTTGTTCGATGTTGTAGCAGATGGTTGGCAAATACAAGATGTTTTATTGCACATGGGTGGGCTACATAATATTGAGAATAGCGTTGCTGCTATTGCCGTTTCAAAATTATTAAAAATAGATCAAGATAAAATAAAGGAAGCGGTTGCTAATTTCAAAGGAGTAAAGAGAAGGTTTGAGTATGTTGTAAAAAATGAAGAACAGGTTTTGATTGATGATTATGCGCATCATCCAGAAGAAATTAAAGCATTAATAACGGGTGTTCGTAGTTTATATCGTGAGGATAAGATAACGGTGGTTTTTCAACCACACCTATTTAGTAGAACAAAAGATCTAGCAAAAGAATTTGCCGAAAGTTTAGACTTGGCCGATGAAGTGATATTGTTGCCTATTTATCCAGCTAGAGAATTGCCTATGGGTGGTGTAACTAGCGAGCTGATTTTGCAAAAGATGAAGCTCGATAACAAAGTGATGATGGGAAAGGAAGCACTCAGGGTTTGGGTAAAAACTCATAAGCCTAAAATACTTGTGATGGCTGGTGCTGGAGATATAGATGCATTGGTATTGCCTGTACAGGAGTGCCTAACTGCTTCTTAAGTAAAGAAAAAAGGATAAGCGAAGTAGTAAGTAAAATATAGTAAGTAGTAATAGTCATTATAATAATTGGAAAACGAAGAAAAAAATATTAGTATAGAACAGAAAAAGCCTCTTTTTCTCAAAGTGCTTATTCGTGTACTTTGGGTAATAGCAGGTGTTGGTGTTATTGTATTATTTGTTGCAGCAATGCAAAAAAAAGCACACCAGGTTTGTGCAGATGTTCGAATAGATATTACAGGTGCTGAAAAAGATATTTTTATAGATGAAAGGGATGTGCTTGATTTGATTAATAGTAATGGCACTGTTATTGGTAAGGATTTGTCAACAATTGATTTAAGGTCTTTGGAAACTACAATTAAAAAAAATCTCTGGGTAAAGAATGCTGAGATGTTTATTGATAATAATGAGTTATTGCATATTCGTATCGAAGAAAGAACCCCTGTGGCTAGAGTATTCACGAATCAAGGAGATTCTTATTACATTGATAGCAATGGACTGCGTTTGCCATTAAGCGAAAAGTTGACTGTGAGAGTACCCGTGTTCACAAACTTCCCGAGTGGTAAGGATAAGTTGTCAAACTCTGATAGTGCTATTTTGACGAATGTTGTTACGATAGGTAAATATATTATTGCCGATAGTTTTTGGATGGCACAAGTTTCACAAATTGATATTACTCCGATTGCTACTTTTGAGATGATACCTAATTTCGGAAATCAGGTGATTGAACTAGGTAATGCAGATGCAATAAAGAGTAAATTTGATCGGCTATTTACTTTTTATAAGCAAGTATGGTTACAAAAAGGGATGAATGCATATTCGAAGATTGATGTACAGTATGAGAATCAGGTTGTAGCATCAAAAAGAGGGATGGCTAGTCTTGTCAATGATTCCGCTAAAGCGGCAACTAGAATGACAATTGTTGTAAACCCAAATAAAATGCCACTTAATGACTCTGTGGTATCGAAAAAACTTGCTCCATTTGCTAAGAAAATGAATGGATCTAAAAAATCAGATTTAGCAAATAAACCCGTTAAAAAAATAAATAAAAATGTTATAGTCTTAAAACAAAATAAAGTATCAAATAAATCGTTATCTCTCAGTGATCAGCCTGTTAATGTGAAGAAGCCATCTGTCTCGACCAATCAGCCAAAGGCAGTTATGCAGAAAAATGAGTAGAATTAGTTTGAGGTGGTGTTTTTTCGAATGATCAGGGTTTGGGGTAACATCAAATTGAATAAGGGTTAAATGCGGACAAACAATTGATTGACCATTGTTTTGAAGTTAGCGATTGAATTTTAAAATTGATTTTATAATTAGTATTTCGGATAAGCAAAATTGAATTTTTATGAGTGTACATGAATCGCCCATTATCGTAGGATTAGACATTGGTACTACTAAGATTGCCGCTATTGCAGGTAGAAAAAATGAGTACGGAAAGCTTGAAATATTAGGCTTTGGTCGTGCTAATAGCAGTGGGGTTCAGCATGGGCAGGTATTAAATATTGATCAAACAATTAAGGCGATACAGCTTGCATTGCAAAATTGTTATGACAGTAACCCTGATCTTGAAATTAGCGAGGTATATGTAGGTATTGCTGGACATCATATTAAAAGCTTACAAACTCGTGGCGATATGGTTAGGCAGGAACCTGAAAATGAAATCCAAAGCTGGGAAATAGATCAATTGATAGAAAATCAGCGTAAAACGTTTATTCCTGCTGGAGATCAAATTATCGATGTTATTCCTCAAGATTTTCATGTTGATAATATTCAGAATATTAAAGAGCCCATCGGATTTAATGGCGTGAAAGTGGGTGCAAATTTTCATATTATTACTGGCGATAGAAATGCCATTAGGAATATAAATCGTGCTGTTACCAAAAGTGGCTTAACTACAAAAGATCTTGTATTGCAACCATTGGCTAGTGCTAGTGCAGTAATGAGTGATATTGATATGGAAGCAGGTGTAGCTATTCTAGATATTGGTGGGGGTACTAGTGACCTTGCCGTTTTTTATGAAGGTATCTTAAAACATACTGCAGTTATTCCTTTTGGCGGAGAAAATATAACCAATGACATTAGAATGGGGTTGGGCGTTTTAAAAAGCCAAGCCGAAGCTATGAAAGTTCAATTTGGTAGTGCCTTAGCTGAAGAAGCAAAAGCAAATGCATATATTACCATTCCTGGTTTAAAAGGAATGCCTGCAAAAGAAATTAGTGTAAAAAATCTTGCACAGATTATTCAGGCAAGAATGACTGAAATCTTGGATTTTGTTGACTATCATTTAAAGCAGATTGGTCTCGATAATAAAGTATTAAATGGAGGTATCATTATAACAGGTGGTGGTTCTCAGCTTAAACATTTAATTCAGTTAACAGAATACATTACGCATTTAAATGCAAGAATTGGTTTCCCTAATGAACACCTTGCACCTAACCATATTGAAGAATTAAAAAAACCAATGTACTCCACCTGTTTAGGATTAATTCTAAAGGGATACAGCGATTATGAGCATAAGTATAAAGATTTCAACGAGCAATTTAAGAAAGTAGAAGTACCTAAAAAACTGACCGTTGAAAAACTAGAAGCTACAACAACTGTTGCTCCTGTCCAATCTGTGGATATTAAAGTAAGAGAAGAAAAAATGAAATTCTGGGATAAGTTTAAGAATAATTTAATTGACTTATTTAAGGAAGAAGAAGACCATGTAATAAAGTAATACTTACATTTAACCTTTTTATAAATTAGATTCCGTTTTAGATTCCGCCCATTACTTACTAACCGTTAAACCGTAAACTATGATTCACTTCGATCTGCCCAAGCAAAAATCATCTATCATCAAAGTACTTGGTGTTGGTGGTGGTGGCAGCAATGCTGTAAATTTCATGCATGCTCAAGATATTGAGGGTGTTGACTTCATCATTTGTAACACCGATGCCAAAGCAATTGAGCAAAGTAAAATTCTTAACAAAATTCAATTAGGCCCACACCTAACTCAAGGTCTTGGTGCTGGTGCTAATCCTGAAGTTGGTAAAGCAGCTACTGAAGAGTCTCTTCAAGAAATAAAAAGTATTTTAGAAGTAAATACTAAGATGGCATTTATTACTGCTGGCATGGGTGGCGGTACTGGTACTGGTGGTGCGCCTATCGTTGCAAAGATGTGTAAAGAGCTTGGTATCCTAACCGTAGGAATTGTAACTACTCCTTTTGGTTTTGAGGGACCTCGTCGTATGCAACAAGCTGAGGAAGGAATTCGTCAATTAAAGCCTTATGTAGATACATTACTTGTTATTAGTAATGATAAGTTACGTATGCAATATGGAAACTTGAAAATGAAGGAAGCTTTTTATAAGGCGGATAACGTTTTGGCAACAGCTGCAAAATGTATTACCGATATTATTAATAGCCGGGGACATATTATTGTTGATTTCGCCGATGTGTGCACAGTGATGAAAAATGGCGGCGTAGCTATCTTAGGTAAGGCCGAAGTAGAAGGCGAAAACCGAGCAGAACGTGCTATCGAAGAAGCTTTAGCTTCCCCATTATTGAACGATAATGATATCAGAGGCGCAAAATGGATATTGATAAATATTAATAGTGCTGAAGGCGATGATGAATGTACTATGGATGAGGTAGAAGTTATCAATAACTATCTACGTATGCAAGCTGGTGAAAATACCGATGTTATTGTAGGTATGGGATATGATAATGCCCTTGATAAAAAAATAGGTATTACCTTAATTGCTACAGGATTCGAACACAAAGATCCATTTGCTAAACCAGTAGCAGTTAAAAAACAAGAAGAAAAAGTAGAAAAAATTGTCATGACTTTGGGCATAGAAGCCGACGAAAAGCCACATATGGAGCCAGCGGTTCAGCAGGCACTAAATTTAGTGGATACAGACCCTTTTGCACCTAGTATGAAAGACGAAATGGCCCCTACTGAAACGCTAGATACATTTGATACTGACGAAATATATACCTATCCTACTCAACAAGCCGAAGAATTGCTTAAAGATCAGGATGATGAAGTTTTGCATTTTGAATTAACTACCGAAATCACTGACCCAAATCTTACAATACCTGTTCAAGAAGCAGAAAAAATTAGTACAGAACCATCTACAATAAGTCTTGACTCAAGCGAAAAATCGGCTCCTGCTCATAACTTTCTTTCTAGGCCTAATCAAATCTATGCACAGCCAATAGTTGAGTCGCCTAAAATGGTAGCTCATAGCATAGAAGCAATAGCTCCTTCTCATTTTGTTGCAGAAGCGGCTATTGAAGAGATGAGAATAATAGAAAAAGAAGAAGCAGTGGAAGAGATGATACTTGAAGTAAATGAAAAGACAACTGTGGAAACTGTGGTTGAAACAAAAGTGCAAATGGCCGCAGTAGAACATGTATTTGATGAAGCAGAAGATCAACGTAGGAGAGCTGCTGAGCGTATACAAAAACTCAGAAACCTTTCGTTCAATATGAATACGGCTGATCCAAATAGTGAGTTTGACAGCGTGCCAGCTTACATTCGCCGTAATCTAGAATTGTTCGGTAATAATACACTAACAACGGCCGAAAACTTTTATAGCAAGTACACTGTTGATAAAGATGAAAATAATCACACACAAATTTCAACCATCAATAGTTTTCTTGATGGAAAGAAACCGGATTAAATACTTTCAAGTTGTTTTTTAGTTGTGAGTCCCCACGATGCCAGTCGTGGGGATTTTTTGTAAATAATGGTCTCTGCTTTTCAAATAGTTGCTTTTGAATGCTACTTCTGTTTATGTTACGACGACCAACCATTCCTGAAATTAAGTAGGCTCTTTCTATGAATTGACAAAACTTAAGCATTCCTTTCGCATCTTTGTTCTCAAATTAAATAGTATGGCAACTGTATTAATAACTGGTGGAACAGGAATGGTTGGTCGACATCTTACAAAAGCCTTGTTAAATAAGGGATATGATGTTATTATATTGAGCCGAGGGGTAGGAGCCTTAGGCCTAGGCGCTAATAGCCAAGAGTCTAGAGCTGCAAGCGGGCAACCGCGGGTTACTTATGCTAATTGGGATACTACCCATAAAACTATTGATGCAGGCGTATTGCAAAAGGCCGATCATATTGTTCATCTAGCAGGTGCTGGTGTTGCAGATAAACGATGGAGTAAGCAGAGAAAAAAAGAAATTATTGATAGTAGAATAGAGAGTAGTGATCTATTAGTTACAGCATTAGGTCAATACCCCAATACGGTAAAATCGGTGGTGAGTGCTTCTGCTATTGGGTGGTATGGTCCTGATACTACTGAAAGCAGGCAGGATGGGTTTGCCGAAAATGCTATCGCTGACACTGCTTTCTTGGGAGAAACTTGTAGATTATGGGAGGAAAGCATTAAGCCTGTTGAAGGCCTTTCAAAACGATTAGTGGTACTTCGTATTGGAATTGTATTAGCCAATGATGGCGGAGCTTTAGCTGAATTTATGAAGCCACTGAAGGCCGGACTGGCAACAATATTAGGTAATGGCAAGCAAGTGGTTAGTTGGATTTGTATTGATGATTTATGTAGGCTTTTTATTCATGCAATTGAACATGACGATATGAAGGGTGTATTTAATGCTGTGGCACCCCATCCCGTAACTAATATGGAACTAACACTACAGCTTGCTAAACGTTGCAGCGGTAAATTTTTTATACCCGTTTATGTTCCTGCTTTTGTACTAAAAATAATGTTAGGCGAAATGAGTGTTGAAGTACTCAAAAGTGCCACTGTAAGTAGTCGTAAGCTATCTGCAGCCGGATTTAAATTCCTTCATCGAAGCATCGAAGCAGCCCTAGGTGTATTGGTTAAACAATAAGTATTAAAGGTCTTTTTTCTTGTAAATCTTATAACTCATCCACCAAATAGCTGCGGTTAGCAAAACCGTAAGTATGATATACTCATTAATTTCGCTTAATGCTCGCTTGTAGGCTTCATTCGATTCAGTATTGATACGTCCTAAAAAATTAGGCCTTGGTACTAATCGGTTTGATATTTCTAAGGGTAAATATTTTCCAAAAGTATATTCTTTAAAGTGTAGATATGCCTTAATTGCATTCTCTACCACTATAAGATAGAAGAAATAAATGCCTAAGGCTATGAACGCTTTTCTTAATAGAAAGCCTAATACAAATGCAATACTTAATTGAGCAAATGTTTGCAACATAAATAAAGGAATATATTGAAGCTCTTCATTCCATCTCGATGCATTCATGCCATCGGAATAATAAAAGCCTAGTGTAACTGCCACTATAAAGTAAATAAGGGTTACCACCATCGTGATAATTAATACATCTAATAGTTTACTCGTAACAAACTCGTTACGGCTCCATCCATCTATAATATTCTGACGATGTGTTTTAAAACTATACTCATTGCTAATTAGCATGATAACTATTATTGCGGGCACCACCACAAAGAAGGAGGAAAAGTAAGCCACCGAATGCCATGCATCTGGAAATGAAAATGGGTTTCCTAATAGAAATTTTGCAATATTTCCTGCTGCATCTTTCCGTTGAGTAATATTTTCATAAATGTGATGAAACATTAGGTTTACACCTGGATAGGTAAGTCCTACAATTGCTAGCATCAACCAAAAGGAAGGATATTTTTTTATTTTAAGCCATTCTATTTTTATAAGCGATAACATATTGAATATTTAATAAAGTTAGTTATTGGTTAATTCTAGGAACTTCGTTTCTAAGCTTTTTCTTTTAATACTTAAATGATTTAATGTGATTCCCTTTTCGAAACAGTAACGGTTTAAATCTTCAAGTTGTAGCGTATTAATCGGAAAGAAAAGTTGTACCCTATTGCCTTCGATTTTTTTGCTAGTATATCCGCTAAAGCCATCCAACACATTTATTAAATACTCGATATTGGGGGCACTCAGTTCAACGATGTCTTCATTGGTCAATACTTCATCTACCGCACCGGCGATTAACAAATTTCCCTTCTTTAAAATAGCCACATGTGTACATATTTTCTCTACTTCATCTAACATATGGCTTGCCATAATAATGGTAACGCCTGTTGTGGCTAATGCTTTGATGATTCTTCTTATTTCTGCGATGCCTACAGGGTCAAGACCATTGGTTGGTTCGTCTAATACAAGTATTTTAGGACTTCCTAATAAGGCTGCACCAATGGCTAATCTTTGTTTCATGCCTAAGCTATACGAAGAAAATTTGCTATTTTTTCGTTGCAATAAATTTACGGTTTCTAATATTTTGTCAATATCCGTCAATCTGCCCCTACCACTAATGGCTTGTGTTATTTTTAGGTTATCTCCTGCCGATAAGTAATGATAGAAATTAGGAGTTTCCAATAAACTGCCTATTTGTTTTCTGCTTTCGGATGCTCCTTCCCTGCCAAACCAAGAGAAGCTCCCTGTTTGAGGCTTTAAGATGTCTAATAAAATACCAAGCAATGTGGTTTTGCCACTGCCATTGGGTCCCAAAATACCAAATACACTACCTGGTGGCACATTGAACGACACGTTGTTTAAGGCCTGTATTGTTCCGTATTTTTTTGAGATATTATGAACTGAAAGTATGGGCACCATAAAAAGTCTAATTATTTGATTCCTAAAGGTGGTGATAATAATTGATTTATTTAGCGATTAGTCGGTAAACTAAAATAAACTATTGTAACACAATAGTTAAATGTAATAAATGGCTAAACATTTTTATTTTTAAACCTGTTAAGTCACTGTTGTAAGTCATTTAGCATGGTAGCTGAACAGATGTTTTTCTCAATAAATGATGAGTTGGAAATGGATGAGTAAACTATCACTTACTAAAGGTTGCTTTCAGCATTCGGTCTTTTCCTTGTAAGTCTTTTTTTAGTTCTACTTGATAGTTTTCGTTTATAAAAAGCGCCGCTACTTCATTGCCGAGTCTTTCATTAATTTCAACAAAAATTTCACCATTATTATATAAATGCTTTTTGCCAAATAATGCTATTTTCCTGTAAAACAACAACGCATCATTGTCTGGTACAAACAGGGCGATATGTGGTTCAAAGTCTAACACATTTTTCTGCATGTTGCTAGCCTCTGAAGCCATAATATAGGGTGGATTACTAATTATAAAATCAAATTTTGGTAATAGGCTCCATTGGAACTCATCTAAGAAATCGGTTTTGATGAAGTGGATGGAGGCCTTGTTTTTTGAAGCATTTTTCTTGGCAACTTCTAAAGCTTCGTTACTAATATCGATGGCTATAATTGAAGCATCTTTGATGTTTTTTTGTAAGGAAATTGCAATACAGCCACTGCCTGTGCCTACTTCCAAAATGCTTGCAGTTGGTTGCTTTTTATTTTGCTCACTATCGATTAACCATTGAACAAGCTCTTCTGTTTCAGGTCTTGGTATGAGTACGTTTTCGTCTACAAAGTAACTCAGTCCGTAAAACCAAGTTTCATTTAATACATATTGAAGTGGCTTGTGTAGCAGAAGTTCTTGTGTAAATCGCGTTATGGCTTCAAGTTGAGGACTGCTTAGTACACTCGTTTTGTCTACCATTCGTTCTGTTTTACCTTTACCCGTAATTTTTTCTATTACTAGGTTGCTAATATTGCTAGCTTCTCGTTTTTCATAGACCTCGCTTAGTTGGGATAGTAATTTTTTATAGGCTTCTTCAATACTCATCCTGCAATGCTACTGCTTTTTCGTTTATTTTTGAAGAGTGATCCAGGATGAACTATTTATGAGGCGTTGCCTTGAATTGGCAAAATTGGGAAAAGGGAAAGTAGCACCTAATCCAATGGTTGGTGCTGTGTTGGTATATGAAGGAGAAATTATTGGAGAGGGTTATCATGAATGCTACGGTCAAGCGCATGCCGAGGTAAACTGTATTAACAGTGTAATGGAGGTTAATAAGCACCTTATTTCACTTTCTACTATCTATGTTTCATTGGAGCCTTGTGCTCATTTTGGCAAAACTCCTCCTTGTTGTGATCTAATCGTTCAAAAGCAAATTCGAAGGGCTGTAATAGGCTGTAGAGACCCTTTTAAGCAAGTTGATGGAAGGGGTATCGAAGGGTTGAAACAAGCGGGAGTAGAAGTTGTACTAGGTGTATTGGAGGGTGAGTGTATAGAGCTGAATAAGTTTTTTTTTACATTTCATCAACAACAACGACCCTATATTATTTTAAAATGGGCACAAACAGCCAATAAAAAAATTGCAGTTCAAGCAAACGAACGATTGCGGATTAGCAATGAGTATACAGATCGTCTGGTGCACCAATGGCGATCCAGTGTTGCAGCCATTTTGGTTGGCACCAACACGGCCTTATTCGACAACCCTCATTTAAATAATAGGCTTTGGCATGGAAACGATCCAATTCGATTCATCATTGATTTGCATTTGAAACTACCTAGATCACTCCATATATTCGATGAAACCCAAAAAACTATCATTTTCAATACGCTTAAGCAGGAAGACCTTGTAAATACCTTATTTTACAAACTTTTAGCAGATCAAGAACTAATCGATCGGTTGTTGAAGGCCTTTTTTCAACTTAATATTCAAAGTGTTTTGGTTGAGGGGGGTGCAAAGCTTTTGCAGTCTTTCATCGATGCCGGAAAGTGGGACGAAGCCCATATTATCACGAATAAAGGATTAACTGTTGAAGAAGGCTTGGCAGCGCCAGCATTAACCCAATACTATTTCATTCGCGAACAATATATTTTTAGCGATAACATTCAATATTTTAAGCACAATTAAATGCGTGATCAGGATTTTTATTATACAATAGGGCAATCGGCTGTTGCCGAGTTTAAAGATAGAGGCAGCAAATTTATTGCTTTTGCCTATCCTTTGTCCACTGCTGATCAAGCTAAAGCATATTTACAACAGTTAAAGAAGGAGCATCCGAAAGCTGTACACCATTGCTTTGCCTATCGAATAGGATTAGATGGGAATAATTTTAGAGTTAGTGATGATGGCGAGCCCAACGGAACCGCTGGAAAGCCCATCTTAAACCAGATTGATAGCAAGGAATTAACCAATGTAATGGTCATAGTGGTTCGTTATTTTGGAGGTACTTTATTAGGTGTTCCTGGCTTAATAAATGCGTATAAAACTGCTTCTGTCATGGCTTTGCAACTAGTGCCTGTTACTCAGAAGTCGGTGGATGTATTATATGAACTTCAGTTCGATTATACAAAAATGAATGAGGTGATGACTGTAGTAAAACAGTTTGGTTGCTCAGTGAATAATCAAGAAACACAATTGTTTTGTTTAATGCAGATTGGTATTCCCAAGGCAAGGCTGGAGGAGGTTTTGTATAAGTTGCACGATATGCATACCATTTCAGTTACGAGACTAAAAGCACAAAATTAGCCTATAAGCTTTTAGATCGATCTAATAATTCAAGCGGCTAGCCCTCATAAAAATTTCCACTATAAATTTGAAAATCTTTTACTGACCACTAATGTTTTACTATCTGAGGTATAGGTATAAAAACCTTCACCTGTTTTAACACCGCATTTCTTTGCCATAACCATATTAATCAATAGTGGGCAAGGGGCATATTTGGGATTGCCAAAGCCTTCATGTAATACCTTTAATATGCTTAAGCAAACATCTAATCCAATAAAGTCGGCTAATTGTAAGGGTCCCATCGGATGGGCCATGCCAAGCTTCATAATGCTATCTATTTCCATTACACCTGCAATATTTTCGTATACACTATAGATCGCTTCATTAATCATGGGCATTAAAATACGATTTGCAATAAATCCAGGATAATCGTTTACTATGCAGGGTGTTTTGCCTAATTGTATACTCAGTTCTACAATTTGCTCGGTCACTTCTTTTTTTGTGTTATACCCATTAATAACTTCTACCAACTTCATCACAGGTACAGGATTCATGAAGTGCATGCCAATAACCTGGGTGGGGCGCTGAGTAGCTGCAGCGATCGCTGTTATGGAGATAGAAGAGGTGTTACTGGCTAGGATAGCGCCTAGGGGCGCTGCTAAATCTATTTCTTTGAATATTTTTAGTTTAAGGTCTAAATCTTCTGAAGCTGCTTCAATAACAAGGTTTGCATTTTGAACACCATCGGCAATCTTAGTAAAGGTTTTAATATTTGCTAAAGCTTGTTCTTTTTCTATTACCGTAAGCTGTTCTTTTATCACTTGCCTCTCCAGGTTTCTAGCAATGGTGGTCATTGCTTTTTCCAATGCGGTATTACTTATATCAACTAAAGAAACCTGATAACCATTTTGTGCAAATACATGTGCAATACCATTGCCCATAGTTCCAGCACCAATAACTGCAATGTTTTTCATGATGGCATATTTGTTTACCTAAAAATTGAAAGAATTTAATGAACTGTCCAAATGAAAGGTAAGTAATCAAATTGAATAAGGACCCTGATATCGGTTGTTTATTCTAGACACTAAAAATCAAGTCAATGAAGGATATTGAGCCATCAGCCTATAAAATTCATCCTTTGCAGGCTATCAAAAAAAGACTAATTATTATTTTTATTTTTAAAGTCACCTCGTTTCCATGCCTTAATAAAGTCGGCCCAAGCTAGCGGATTAAAGATGTTTTGAGGGGGTAGCTGTCCGGCATAGTAGTACTTTTGAGCATCCCTTCTTAATTGCGAGTTTACAGCCTCTCTTCCATCGGCTGGAAGGGTAGCTAGCAATAATCTACGTTTTTCTTCGTCGGTATTTTGACGAGCAATTTCATATTGATCATCCCCGATACGTGTATTTACAAAATCTCTTTCAAATTGCTCTCTAGTAGGCCTAGGTTTTAAAATGGTTGCAGGCAAATAATTAGTATCGGCTACTAGTAACTGAATAACACTATACTGCGTTTCTGTAAGGTTTTTTGGAATCAGTATTGATTTATCTTTAAAACCAATAGAGGAAAACGTAATCTGGTCGCCTTTTAACACTACAATCGAAAAAACACCATCGTTATTAGTAATTGTTCCTCTGCCTTTACCTACCACAATAATACTAGCCGATGGAATAGCACGTAAACTATCTGAAGTCATTACCACGCCAAATAATTGGATCACGGAATCTTTAGGCATCGAAATCTGAGCTTTAACCTGCTGTAAAGCTATGATGCCAACCAGTAAAAAAAAATATCGTATTTTTTTTATCATCTACACAAAAGTAATCAGTTCGTTGAATAAGCCTAGCATTTTTAAATTTGTTTCCTGTGCTTAGGATTTCATAACAAAGTAAAGCGGCTAATGGCTAATTTTGCGTCAAATAAAACTTTTTAACAAAAACTTTCATGATGACAGCAGCTGAAATTTTAACGGCACTTAGCAATGTACAAGAACCTGATTTAGGTAAGGATCTTGTAACGCTTAACATGATTAAAGATATTACAATTAGCGGTAATGAGGTAAGTTTTACCTTGGTACTTACCACCCCTGCTTGTCCAATGAAGGATATGATGCGTTCTGCTTGTGAGAATGCCATCAAACTATTAGTAAATAAAGCGGCCATTATCACGGTAAACTTTACAGCTAATACAAGTAGTAAAAGAAATGAAGCCGACTTAATGCTTAAGGGGGTAAAAAATATTATAGCAGTGGTGAGTGGTAAAGGAGGTGTGGGTAAAAGTACAGTAGCTGCAAATCTAGCATTGGCTTTGGCCGAGGGCGGGGCATCGGTGGGCTTAATGGATGCAGATATATATGGACCTAGTGTTCCTATTATGTTTGGTATTAGAGGTGAACGCCCCCAAATGCATGAAGTTGATGGAAAAGGCATGATTGTTCCTATCGAGAAGTTTGGCATCAAATTAATGAGTATTGGACTCCTTGTTGACGAAAAAAGTGCGGTTGTTTGGCGTGGCCCAATGGCAAGCAGTGCTATTCGGCAGTTTGTTACCGATGTAGAATGGGGCGATTTAGATTACCTAATTATCGATATGCCACCCGGTACAGGCGATATTCATTTAACCTTAATACAAACCGTTCCTGTTACTGGAGCCGTGATTGTTACCACTCCTCAAGCCGTTGCACTAGCCGATGCCAAGAAGGGGATTGCGATGTTTAACCAGGCTCAAATAAAAGTGCCGATTATTGGATTGATTGAGAATATGGCTTATTTTACCCCTGCCGAACTGCCTAATAACAAATATTATTTGTTTGGAAAAGAAGGGGGCAGACACTTGGCCGAAGAATATGAGTTGTCATTTTTAGGACAAATTCCTTTGGTGCAAAGCATTCGGGAAGGTGGCGATAATGGTTCACCTGCCATGGTGAGCGAAGATGAAGTTTCTAAACAAGCTTTTCGTGAATTTGCATCAAAAGCTGTACGAAATATTGCTATCCGCAATGCTAATCTTCCGCAAACTAAAATATTAGAAGTGCTAGGATAAATTTTTTACTTGGATGCTAGATTTCTTCAGCACTCCATTTATAATTTAATACCAAAAGTCATCACCATTGTACCTATGCTCCCCTTTTGGGTGGCATAGGTATTGGCTATGTCGTTTAACCGGTAAGGGAAATTTACATCCTTAACAAATGTGTGTGAGTAGGTAAGATCTATAAAGATGCCATAATTTCTATAACCCATACCGCCAGAGCCAATATAGCGATTGGCCTGAAGATGATTATCGGCATATGGGCTTCCATAATACGCAGCTCCTAAGCGAAACATCCAAGGATCAAATTTTAATTCGCCACCCAAGCGTAAGTTTAGATTGCCCCTATAATAATCTTGTATTTCGTTGTTGGTTAAGCTATAATAGTTTTTCATGGCATCGGTAACGGTTTTACCCTTTCCATAGAATCTTGCGCCCCGATAGTTTACATATTCAATATCGGCACTCAAAAATGCTCGCTGTTTTTGGGTGTTAGCGACTTCTCTAAAAACATAGCTTGCACTCGCAATAGCACGCCAAGGCGTGATTAAATTGTACGATCTAGTGCCAGGGCTTCCATTGTTTAGATGGTCACTGCTTTCGCTTCTAGTGCCTGCATAAGCTTCGGTATTTGCAGTTAGCCAAGATCTAATTTCATCTTTATAACTAATAAGTTGGGGTGTATGTATAGCGAAACCGATTCTCCAAAAATCTTTTGGTTTATAAATCATGCCTAACTTTAGTCCAACACCAGCACCCGAAGAGCTAGCTGTTTCATGGTAGTTGAAGTAGGCGAAATTATTATGGGTATTTTGGGTAGCATCTGTTTCGGAAAAATAAAAATCTTTTTGATAAGAAATGATAGGGATTGTAAGGCTTCCACCAAAATATAATTTATCTTCCATATTGCCTGCTAGTGCAATGGCCAGTTCCTGATAGCCACCCTTGGTGTCGGCATTAAAGCTTTGAATAATGCCCGAGGAAATGGGTACCAAACTTTTGTACCCCAATAGGCTGCCAACCTGAACGGTATCAATTAGAAAGGTCCTAAAAGCCAGTGAGGAACCAAAAATATAATTAGTTAAGGCTGCATTGGTATCCGCACGATCTCGTACTAATTCCTCAAGGTATTGCTCGGTAAAGGAGCTTTGGTTGTTTAAGCCGCTATATTGTATATGATTATTATAGTTGGCTAGCTGATGAACCGAAATCGAGAAGGCACTGCTAGTCCATTTGCTATTTTTATTGGTACTTACACCACCAAAAATAAATCCAATGGGGCCATTTAGAAAGCTTTTTTTTGTAGTATTTGTATCGGAGCCTCTGAAGTTTAATTTATTCATGGGCGACAAAAAGCCAGCGGTTACTACAAATTCACTTGTTTTATATAAGCCTAGTCCAGCTGGATTAACATGGGCAGCCGTAATATCGCCACCCAAAGATCCCATAACACCCCCTGTGGCCATATTTCTAGCTGTTCCGTTTTGGGTAAACCATGCTGTGCGAATTGCATCATCTGGGTTTTGTCCATAAGCATGCATACAAGCCACTAACGCCATAAACAAAATAAATCTCTTCATAAAATAAATTAAGAGCATATATATAATTCTATTTGTAAGCGGGGTATTAAAAACTAGTTTCCCCTACCTCCTCGGCCGTTATTGGTATTCGTGCCAGTGCTATTATATCCACCACTTGATCCGCCAGCACTACTACTTGGAGTACTTGAACTTGCAGGCGCACTAGGTGTAAATAAACGAACAGGATTACTATAAGTATTGTTATTAACAGCACCATTATTGGTTGAGGGTGCTGGGGTAAAGGTTTTTCTAAGCAATGCCCCAAAACTATTTGCACTTTCGATATTAGCACTTTTGATTAACTTGGGATTATAATAAATATAGTTGGAGTTACTATAGTTTTTATTTCTATAAGCGGTAATATTTGATCCGCTAGTTGATCCTAAACTAACCATCGGGTTTTTGTAGCAGGCAATTGCATAAACTGGATTTTGCCAACAATACCAACCATATCCCCCATTGTCATAGTAATTGTTGTAATTGGGATAATAGAAGCTTTGATTCATGCCAAAAGCATAAGGATTATAATAATAGCTATAACGACTATCATACCAATAACTGTAATCATCTAAGGGGCTCCATAGGGTATAGTTATGTACTTTCATCGCCAAATAACGGTCATCATTGCTCGTCATATATTCATCGTAACGACTCATAGCGGTGGGGTTTTCTAGCGAACTTTTGGCAGGAGAATAATATACATCATCGGGTGTTTGTGTAGACTGATGTGTAGTGGAACATGCAGCTAAAATGCTTGTTAGAATCAGCCCTATATAAAATGAATGTTTCATAGTTTTAGGTTTGATCAATTACTTTATGTGAAGTTACATACATTTGCGAGGCATTAAATAATCTAATTATAGGGCACAAACACCCTGCCAGATTATCTATATCAATAATTTGTACAAGAAGTTTAAACATAATTATGGGCAAAGAAATTTCAACTCGTCAGGAAGATTATTCTCAGTGGTATAACGATATCGTTATTAAGGCAAGCCTAGCCGATTATACATCGGTTAGGGGTTGCATGGTGATTAAACCCTATGGTTTTGCATTGTGGGAGAATATGAGAGATGTTCTAGACAAGATGTTCAAGGAAACGGGACATGTAAACGCCTATTTCCCTTTGTTTGTACCTAAAAGCTTGTTCGAGGCAGAAGAAAAAAATGCAGAAGGGTTTGCAAAAGAATGTGCTGTAGTTACCCATTATAGGCTTAAAACCGATCCCGATCATCAGGGCAAACTGATGGTGGATCCCGAGGCAAAATTAGAAGAAGAGTTAGTAGTTCGCCCAACAAGTGAAGCCATCATTTGGAGCACTTTTAAAGGATGGATTCAATCGTATAGAGATTTGCCCCTATTAATTAATCAATGGGCCAATGTGGTTCGTTGGGAGATGCGTACTCGTTTATTTTTGCGTACGGCCGAATTTTTATGGCAAGAAGGGCATACCGCTCATGCCACCAAAGAAGAAGCATTAATAGAAACAAAAAGAATGCTAGAAGTTTATGCCGATTTTGCAGAAAATTGGATGGCTTTACCTGTTATCAAGGGCGTAAAAACAGCCAACGAACGTTTTGCCGGTGCCGAAGATACTTATTGTATTGAAGCGCTCATGCAAGATGGTAAAGCACTTCAGGCAGGTACGTCACATTTCTTAGGACAAAATTTTGCAAAGGCATTCGACGTAAAATTCAGCGATAAGGAAAATAAATTAGAACATGTTTGGGCTACCAGTTGGGGGGTAAGCACTCGTTTGATAGGGGCATTGGTAATGGCCCATAGCGATGATGATGGATTGATTCTTCCTCCTAAAATTGCGCCATTGCAGGTGGTCATCGTGCCTATTTACAAAGGCGATGAACAAAAAAACTTATTGGATACCAAAGTACATGAAATTGTTCAACAACTTAAAGCATCGGGCGTTTCTGTAAAATATGATGATAGCGAGAATACGCGCCCAGGATGGAAATTTGCTCAATATGAGCTACAGGGGGTGCCAGTACGTTTGGCCATAGGTGCAAGAGACTTAGCAAACAATGTAATAGAAGTAGCACGTAGAGATACCAAAGAAAAATTGAGCGTAAGCCTTGATGGTATTGCAACCTATGTAAAAGAGCTACTCGATGAAATTCAAATTAATATTTTTAATCGTGCGAAACAATACCGCGATAATCATATTACCCAAACAGACGCTTGGGATGAGTTTGTAAAAATATTGGACGAAAAAACAGGCTTTGTATCAGCACATTGGGATGGTACGAGCGAAACAGAGGAAAAAATTAAAGAGCTAACAAAGGCAACCATCCGTTGTATTCCACTCGAAAATGTGCAAGAAGAAGGGGTCTGCATTTTCTCGGGTAAACCCTCTACACAGCGGGTATTGTTTGCTAGAGCCTACTAATAGTTCAAGAAAAAAACAGTTAAAAGCGATGATTCTTTTCATCGCTTTTTTTGTGCTAGAACTAGCTATCCTTAAAACCTATGACATGCAATACTCAGCTAGATTGCGTTTTATGGTCTATGCCCTTTTGTTCCGCACTTAAATTAGAATTCTAGTATTCATACTCTCTGCGATACCTTACATTTGCGCCATGCAACCCATACAAAAATTCATTGACGGTCAAATGTTATTGTTCGATAAGCCGCTCACTTGGACCAGCTTTCATGTAATTCGAAAAGTACGTATGATTACGGGCGTGTCCAAAGTAGGACATGCAGGCACACTCGATCCGCTTGCCACAGGATTGCTAATTGTTTGTACTGGCGCTTTTACCAAGAAGATCAATGAGTTTATGGGTATGGAGAAAGAATATACCGGAACATTTACCCTAGGCGCCACCACGGCTAGTTATGACCTAGAAACGGAGCCTACTCAATTGATGCCTACCCATCACTTAAGCGAGGCCGAAATTAATGCCGCAACCATCCCTTTTACTGGCGATATTATGCAAATGCCACCACAACATTCTGCGATCAAAAAAGATGGTAAACGTTTGTACCTCTCGGCACGTAAAGGCATTGAAGTAAAAGTAGACCCAAGGGCTGTAACCATTAAAGAATTTGTAATCACTAAAATAGAATTGCCTTTGGTGCATTTTAGGGTTGTCTGTAGCACGGGTACCTATATTCGTAGCCTCGCAAACGATTTTGGGGCATCATTAGGCGTAGGGGCTTATATGAGTAGCTTATGCAGAACAAGAATTGGAAATTATAAAATTGAAGATGCTAAAACGATTACTGCATTTGAAGCAGAAGTGGCTGCCATTTAAATGTAACTGCTTAAATAGGTTGCCCATTTTAGCATCATTGTGGTTATGCTTAATCATTGGCTTGCTCCTTCACTTATCAATTAACTTATTGATTTAAACCCTTACGACCTTCATGATTAGTTACTTACGATTCTTTTTAGAATTGAGCAAGTGAAATATAATGATGGTGTAACATTCAATCCTGAACTTATTCGAGACTTATTAGAAATTTGTTCGAGACTTTTTTGGGAATGCTTGGGTAAAATGCGTGAAAATCAAAACCATGTCAAAATTTATCCCGAACAAGCTCAATACGAAGTGATTCGGAAATAAAAACTAATTAAATCGCAACACCACAATCATTCATAGTTCTATTATCTTCGTAACTCTAACAAATAATCAGGAATGAAACGTATTAGCAAATATTTTTTTTTATTTTCACTTTTCATCGGTCATTGCATTTCGATTTTTGCGCAAATGGCCCCAAGCAGTAATAGTGCAGATATTTATTTGCGCCTAAAAAAGCTCAATAAACTAGCTAGTGTATTATACATTGCTGCACATCCCGACGACGAGAACAATAGTCTATTACCATTTTTAGCAAAAGAAAAATTATATAGAACGGCCTATCTAAGTTTAACACGTGGCGATGGGGGGCAAAACCTAATTGGAAGCGAACAGGGAATTGAGCTTGGGTTAATTCGTACCCAAGAATTATTAGCGGCTCGTAGCATTGATGGGGCGGAGCAATACTTTAGTAGAGCCTATGAATTTGGCTTTAGTAAAAGTGCAAATGAAGCTTTGCGTATCTGGAATAAAGAAAAGGTTTTAAGCGATGTGGTTTGGGTAATTAGAAGGTTTCAGCCCGATATTATTATTACCCGTTTTCCTGGCGATGCAAGAGCGGGTCATGGACACCATGCTGCTTCTTCGATCATTGCTAATGAAGCATTTACTGCTGCTGCCGATGCAACAAGATTTCCAGAACAACTTAAGTATGGCGTAGCACCATGGCAAGCTAAAAGAATTCTATGGAACACTTTTAGTTTTGGCGCAAATAATACTACAGCAGAAGATCAGCTAAAAATAGATGCTGGCGTTTTTAATCCGCTGCTAGGCGAAAGTTATGGGGAGATAGGTGGTGAGGCTAGAACCATGCATAAAAGTCAGGGAGAGGGACGGCCAAGACGCAAAGGCGCGATTGTAGAGTATTTTAAAACTACAGGCGGAGAGGCACCGAAAAACGATTTAATGGATGGTATTGTTACAGACTGGAGTAGAATTGAGAATGGAATTAGCATACAGCAAACCATCAATAGAATTATTCGTAACTATAATTTTGATCATCCTGAATATTCGGTCGATAGCTTAGTAGAAGCCTATAAATTATTACAGCATACTGCTAGTGCGAGTATCTGGAAGTCGAAAAAATTAGAAGAGCTCCAGTCATTGATAATAGCCTGTAGCGGTCTATTTGCCGAGGCTACCAGCGATAATGAATATGGAGTACCTGGCGAAAAAATGACGATTAACTTTTTTGTAAATAAGCGTACCAATGCTAGTATACAGTTAGAAAATATTGCTATGAATGTTACCGAAACGAGTAGGTTTGATACCTCCATCAATCGCTCATTATTGACCAACCAGAACCTTAGTTTTAGTAAAACATTCTTCTTATCGAATAACAAAAGTACAACCCAGCCTTATTGGCTAGAAAAGCCACTAGAGGGCATTGGTTTGTTTAATGTAACAGATCAGCAATTAATAGGTAATGCAGAGAGCGCGGCCGCTTATACTGCTCATTTTACTTTTGTCAGTAATGGAATTCATTTCATAGTAGATAAAGCAATACAATATAAATTGGTTGATCCAGTGAAAGGAGAACTATATCAACCTTTCACGATTATTCCACCCATCGTAGTTTCTTTATCTCCCCAGGTACTACTTACGAATGTTAAAACAGAAAATAAAGCCAGTGCTGGTCATTCTTTAGATTTGGAATACAAGTCTAATTTTACGGCAGCTCAGGTACCTGTGAGCATTCGTTTAAAGCAATCCGATGCTATTATTTATTCAAAAGATACGGTGATTGATTTTGAGTCGGGTAAAATTTTTCACCAAGTAGTCGCTATTAAAAATACCCAACCACAACTACTCAAACAGTTTATTAGCGCCGAAGTAGCATTGGGGGTTAATAACCAAAAAATGGTATATACCGATAACCTGCAGTCTATTAAATACGACCATATTCCGTCTATACATTATACGTATAAAGATCAAGTGCCAGTGCTAAATGAGGAGGTGAAAATAGTAGGTAAAAAGGTTGGGTATATTGTTGGTGCAGGCGATAAAGTGCCAGAGGCATTAACACAAATGGGGTATACAATTAAGTTAATACAAGAGGCGGATATAACAGATGAATATTTAAAACAATTCGACGCAATTGTGGTGGGTATACGTGCCTATAACATACATGAATATCTAAGTACTCGAAACGATGTATTTAGTCGTTATGTATTTAATGGCGGGAATTTAATTATACAATATATGAAGAGTAACCAGGTGGGTTTAATACCCGTGAAGGCTGGTCCTTATCGGTTTGTTGTTAATTCAGGTTCAAGGGTTACGGAGGAAGATGCCATCGTAAATTTTTTATTGCCTACTCATTCAGTATTAAATTATCCTAACAAAATAACGAGTAAAGATTTTGAGTCGTGGGTACAAGAGCGTAGTACTTATCAGGCCGAACAATTTGATTCACATTTTGAGGCCGTATTAGGTATGCATGATAGTAATGAGAAAGAAAGTAATGGTAGTTTGCTCACTGCAAAATATGGTAAGGGAAATATTACTTATGTAAGTTTGGTTTTGTTTAGAGAATTGCCTGCTGGTATTGCTGGCGCCTATAAATTGTTAGCAAATATTATTGCCCTAAATTCACATACTCCATCGAAAAAATAAACATGCATCCACGAAGAAAAATAGGCGTTGGTACCCTACTTATTATAGGCATTGTGTTGGGCTATCTAATTAAAAATGTAAGAGTTGGACTCATCATTGGCTTAGCCATTGGATTATTGGCGGGGGGCTTTTTAAGTGGCGGTGGGGGCAAAGATGCTTGAGCGATCGCGTACTTATTCTTTAAAATAATAGGTAGCGCTATACTGTTAGATCTTGGTCTACAGTAATGGTTGTATTGATATCTTGCTTCTTTTCTATTATTTTTTTGAAGACAAAAGCAATCAAGCCAAGTGCTATTACCAACAATCCACCTAGCATCATCTTGGTGCCGGTAGAAAAAAATATATAAGCCCACATGAGTATGGCCACAATGGCCGGCAATGGAAATAAGGGCATTACCCAAGCAAAATGTTTTTTACCTTTTTGTTTCATTAGTAGCATTAACCCAATGGATTGTCCAATAAATTGGATTAAAATACGCATGGCTAGAATCGCATCAATTACATCCTTTAATTTAAACAATAAACTAAATAAAAAAGCCACCGCACCAAGGAAAAGCAGTGATACATGTGGAAAATGTTTGGTAGGGTGAAGCTTTGCAAATACTTTAAAAAAAGCTCCATCGGCAGCAGCTGCATAGGGTATACGGCTATAGCCAAGTGTTGCAGAGAATACAGAGGCGAAGGCAACCCATAAAATTAATACAGTAGCCATTTTTGCAGCCGTTGATCCTGCTAGTGTTTGTATAAATTCGCTAACTACAAATTTACTTTCTTGTATTTGTTGTAAGGGCAAAACCGATGCTACACTTATATTCATCATCAAATACAATACTGCAATACCGATGATGGAAATAAACATACTTCTTGGTATGTTTTTTTTAGGTTCAATAATTTCGCCACCCAAATGACATACGTTGTAATAGCCCAAATAACTATAAACTGTTTTTACTGTGGCAAAGCCGAGTGCTCCTGCAAATGCATGATTTAGTTGTAAACCATCATTGATATGGATAATAGGTTGTAAAAAATGACCATGCCATAAGCCTCCGCCAATAATCCATGCCATGGTAATTAATACACCCGTCCAGAGCAGAACAGATATTTTTCCAATAGCATCAATTTTTCTATATAATAGTAGCATAATTAAGACCACTACGGCCCCGCTAACCATTTTACTTGTTAGAGTGTCCAAATGCACTAAATAGCCCGAATATTGGGCAAATCCGATGGCGGCAGAGGCAATCACTAGTGGTGCTTGGATCATGGTCTGCCAAACAAATAGAAAACTCATTAATTTGCCCCATTTCTCGCCATAGCCTTCTTTTAAAAAATTATAACTACCTCCGGCTAAAGGGTAGGTTGACCCAAGCTGACTCCAAACCATCCCGTCTACCAAGGACAATAATGCCCCAGCTATCCATGCATATAAGAACCAAGGACCATTCATTGTTTGTACAACAATGCTCAGCACTACAAAGGGTCCGATACCCACCATATCGGTCATATTAATGGCAGTGGCTTGTAATAATCCTATTCTTCTTTCTAGCTTGATATTCTTCATAATATATTTCAAGATAAAAGATTTCCTTTGTAAATAAGATTAAAAATAATGAGTCGATTATATCCTACGGTTAATTGGGCAAAAAATGCTAATATTTATGAAGTAAATATTAGGCAATATACTGCAGAAGGTACATTCGCTGCCTTTTCAAAACATCTTCCTCGCTTGCAAGAGATGGGTGTACAAATTTTATGGCTGATGCCCGTTACCATCATTAGCAAGGAAGTAATGCAAGGAACCTTGGGTAGTTATTATGCGTGCAGTAGTTATACCGATATTAACCCTGAGTTTGGAACGGTTAGCGATTTTAAAAGTTTAGTAGAAAAGGCACATCAACTAGGGATGAAAGTGATCATAGATTGGGTGGCTAATCATACTGGCTGGGGGCATGAGTGGACTAAGCCACATCCAGATTGGTATATGAAAGATGCAAAAGGGAATTTTACGGAAGAAAATGGGTGGTACGATGTGATTGATTTGAATTATGATGTTAAGGATATGCGGCTTGCCATGATTGATGCCATGAAATACTGGATTAGTAAGTTTGATATTGATGGCTTTCGATGCGATATGGCACATTTGGTTCCATTAGATTTTTGGAAAGAAGCTAGGCCTGCCTGTGAAACGATAAAGCCCTTGTTTTGGCTCGCAGAATGCGAGGAGATCTCTTATCACGACATATTTGATGTTAGCTATGCTTGGAGTTGGATGCATCAAACAGAAAGATTTATGAGAGGTGAAGCGCCTATGAATGCCATCATTGATACGCTGCATCAATATGCTCAATACCCCCAAGATTCACAGAAACTTTTCTTTACGGCTAATCATGATGAAAATACTTGGAATGGTACCGAATACGAAAAATATGGAGATGCTGCCAAAGCTTTTGCGGTATTCACTTGTACTTGGCTAGGCATGCCGTTGATTTATAGCGGACAAGAGTTGCCTAACTATAAAAGGTTACAATTTTTTGATAAGGATTTGATTGAATGGTCCGATAACATTCAATTGCATGATTTTTATAAAACCTTATTAAATCTGCATAAATCAAAAGCGATAGGAGCAGGAGAAACCTTTATTCTTCCAACAAACAGTAATGGCCTAATAGCTTTTTTACGAAAACAAGATAGCGAGGTAGTGCTCGTAATATTAAATTTGTTGAAGGAGGACCGCATACATATCACCATTGAACACGATTGGCTCAAGGGTAAATTTGTAAGTGTATTCTCTCAACTACAATATCAATTTAATTCCAAAGAGGTGTTTGAATTACAGGCAAATGACTATCTAGTGTATAAAACCTTATAAGCTTTTGCGTGGGGCTCTATGCGTATAAGTCTACAATAGTGCAAGTTTGTTTTTCTATGTTCAGTAGTATAAGCTTATCAAAAAAAGGCAGCCAGTATTTTTACTACTGGCTGCCTTTTAAGCTATGTTAAGCAATCAAGCTTAATTTATTCCTCATCTAATTTAACTGGATAACGGTAAGATTCTGTGTAGCCTGGATAGATACCGTCGAAGAAGGCAGTACCTTTAATATTATTCAATGCTTCTTTTAGTTCGTCTACATTTTTAACTTCTTTGCCATTCACAGCAGTAATAACAAAGCCTTCTTGCATACGAGATTTTTTTAACGAACCTTCACGCAATTTCTTTACAATTACACCACCGGGTATTTCGTTGGCCGTAGCTGTTTTCTTATCAAGATTTTCGAAATCGGCACCTAGTTTTTCAATGACAGTCGTTGTTTTTACAACACTTGTATTGCCGATTTTATTTTTCATAACTACCGAAACGGTGGTTGGTTTTCCATCTCTAGTGAAGGAGATAGAAATTTTATCACCTGGTTTATATCTTGCAATTTGTTCCTGTAATTCGGGGCCTGAATTTACGGGTGAGCCATTTATTTTTGTAATAAAATCTCCTTTTTGTATACCGGCTGCTTTAGCGGCACCACCTTCTGTGATGTCTGTTACATAAACACCATCGCCCTCTTTAATATTTTGTGCTTTTTTATCTTCTTCACTCAATCCTTCTTTCGGATATGAGATGCCTAAGAAAGCCCTTTGTACGGTGCCGAATTTAATAATATCATTTACTATTTTCTTTACAATATTAACGGGTATCGCATAGGAATAACCTGCATAGGATCCAGTTGGTGAAGCAATGGCTGAGTTAATGCCGATGAGCTCGCCGGTAGTGTTGATGAGTGCACCACCACTATTTCCAGGATTCACGGCAGCATCTGTTTGAATAAATGATTCTATAGGCGTTTGGCTCTGCCGATCATTAATATTAAGGCTTCTAGATTTTGCACTAACAATGCCGGCTGTAACAGTAACGTCTAATGATAAAGGGTAACCAATAGCCAATACCCACTGTCCTAATTTAGAGTCATCGCTATTGCCATAAACTAAGTAGGGCAGCCCTTTAGCTTCAATTTTTACTACTGCAAGGTCTGTGCTGGGGTCTGTTCCTATTACACTAGCTTTGTAAGTCTTTTTGTTAGTAAGGGTAATATTTATTTCGTCGGCGCCATCTACCACATGGTTGTTGGTTACAATATAACCATCTTCACTAATAATTACACCACTACCACTAGCTTGCTGTTGCGGAATTATTCTAGGTCCACCAAATAAATCCCCAAATAAGTCGCCCCCGCCATCGCCAAAGAAATCGCCAAAGGGGTTATTCTTTTTGGGCAAATTATTACTTACTTGTTTGGCCTTGGTACGTGTTTTAATATGTACCACAGCAGGTGTTGCACTGCTAGCAGCTTGAGAAAAATCGACAGGCTCACCTGCGCCTGTTTTGCCAAAAAAGCCAGCATAGTTTACAGGAAGTTTACCCGGTTCTTGTATGCCTGCATACTTGGCCTGTATTATACTCGAGTAGCCCCACACACTCAAAATGGCGGTGGAAGCACTAATGCCCACTACGGCTAAAATTGTTTTGAGTTTCATCTTTAATTTTTTTTAAGTTACTTCAAAAAGTATGCCTTTAAAACGTGAAAATAATTGAACCTGATTATTCGTCAGTTTCCTTTTTGTAATATTAACGAATGTTTTACGATAAAGTTGACAGGCCATTTGAGAATACTTTTAAGTGCTCATTTTTTTAGGATGCTTTAAAGTGTATACAAAAACTGGAGGGTGTCAACCCCATCTGCATAATCGGAAAGGCTTGGTTCTTGTGCCTTGCCAAAGCTGGTAAACCCATGCCCAATCACACACTGTATGTCGTTGTTTTCTTTTAATTGATTGGCTAGTAGTTCGGCATGGTCGTAATACTCATAGTGCACTTGACTCACCGGAGAAAATAAGGAACTGTTTTCTGTCATTATTACAGAGCCGTTGTTCATATAATATTTATTACTCATAATAAGTGCGGCAAGTTGGTAATCGAAATTGTTTTTGTACTTGTAAAAGTCGGCGAAATAGTCGTACTTTTTAAGCGCATCGAGCAATGGTACAAAGTCGTAAGCCTTCGGCACATATAATTTGGTTACGTTTCTGCAACCCAATCCAAAATAGAGCTGAATATCGTTCGAAAGTTGGTCTAATTCTGCCAAAGTTTCGGTACCGTCAATTATAGCCACCGAACTTCGGTTACGGCGAATGATGTTTGGATATTTAGCAAAATAGTATTCGAAATAACGGCTACTATTGTTACTTCCGGTGGCTATATAGGCATCGCATCCCTTTAATGAGTCGGAAAAGCTGATCAGTTGCTCGATACTTTGATCAAATTCGATCAATTTTTTTACTAAGTGTTTAATGAGTATTTCATCTTTTGAGGAGGGTTTAATTAGCATGCTATTGCCACTGAGGAATACAGACAGAAAATCATGGAACCCTACTAATGGAATATTTCCTGCCATTACCAAGCCCACTAATTTATGCCTATTGCTTGTCTGTAATCCTTTATGGGTATAATTATTAACCCAGTTTGTTAGTTTTTCTTTCTGTAAAAAATGGGTGGCGATATTGTAAATGGATAATTCCACGAATTCGGGAACAAACCAAGCATTTTGCCTTGATGCTCTTTCCTTTATCGCTAGCCAATCTTCGTCGTTGCCGAGCATATAATGGCCTAATTTTACGATTATCTCAATTCTTTCTTGTAATTCCATCTTGATATCTTTCTTTTAATTTATTTTTGTATAGTTAATCTTTAAATTCAAATCAAAATTAAAGTTATGGCAATTAAGATCACTGACGAATGTATCAATTGCGGTGCCTGCGAACCTGAATGTCCCAATAATGCCATTTATGAAGGTGGCGTTGAATGGGCTTTTGCAGATGGTACTACCGTAAAAGGTGCTTTTACCCTATTGGATGGCAGCGCAGCAAATGCTGAAGACAAACATGCGCCAGTAAGTGTAGACACATACTACATTGTTCCCAACAAATGTACAGAATGCCAAGGTTTTCATGAAGAACCACAGTGTGCGTCTGTATGCCCTGTAGACTGCTGCGTACCCGACGAAGCTTATGTAGAAACTGTGGAGGCGTTAATGGCTAAAAAAGACCTGTTGCACGCTTAAAAAAGTGTTTTTTAAATGTGCGAAACTTTTATTAAATAGAAATTGCACTTTTAAGGGTGATTAGTAACTTTAACATGTAATTAATTGTTGCTAAACACAGCAACATCGAGTAACGGCAGGTGATATTTCCTGTCAACGTGAGGTGAAGAAGCAGGCAGTTTCTTCACCTTTTTTTCGCTTTACTTTTCCTAACTGGTTTTATTCATAGATTGCATATAAAAGCGCACTATTTTATTGCATTGAACAGCTGAAAGGAGGCCAAAGATTAGACCAATGCAATGATTGGGATAGAAACGTATTTGATGACCCTTTTTTGGGATGAGTACCCAAGCAACGCTATGTTCTTGTCGAGTGCGGTCAATCTCAGTTTTCGATATGGGGGTGTTAAATTAAAGCTAGCTTTTAATTGCATCTAATCATACTTATATTTGACACCATTAATAGTATTCGTTTATGAAAAAGAAAATTGCATTAGTTACAGGTGGATATAGTGGAGAAGCTGAAATAAGCTATAAGAGTGCGATTACTGTGGGAAATAATATTGATCGAAATAAATTCGACGTTTACAAAATTGATATTAATCGATCAGGTTGGTGGTATGAGGACAAAGCGCAACAAAAATCAATGGTTAATCGCGAAGATTTTTCTATTCATGATCAAGGGCAAAAAATACATTTCGACGCAGTATTACTTTGTATTCATGGTACACCTGGTGAAGATGGTAAATTGCAAGGTTACTTTGACATGCTTAATTTGCCATATACAAGTTGCGATGCTGCAACATCGGCATTAACGTTTAATAAACGCTTTACGGTTGCAGTTGCAGCATTTATTGGTATTCATGTAGCGAAAAGTTTACACCTTTTTAAACATACCATTGTTAGTCCAGAACAAATACTGAGCCAACTACGCCTACCTCTTTTTGTAAAGCCCAATAATGGCGGCAGTAGTATTGGAATGAGTAAAGTAGATGAAGCCAACGAATTGCAAGCGGCGCTAGATAAGGCCTTTAAAGAAGATGATCAACTTTTGGTAGAAGAGTTTATTAAAGGTCGTGAATTTACGATTGGGGTATTTAAAACCAAGGGTGATATAGTGGTATTGCCCATTACAGAAGTAGTAACACAAAACAAATTTTTTGATTTCGAAGCAAAATATCAAGGTAAAAGCGAAGAAACTACTCCAGCTAAAATAGCGGATGAAATTGCTAATAAATTAAGAGAGGCAGCTAAAACAGTTTATCTAACACTAAATTGCCGAGGTATTGTACGGATTGATTTTATACTAAATGAAAAAAATAATGAGCCTTATATGTTGGAAGTAAATACAGTGCCTGGTCAGAGTTCAGCAAGTGTGGTACCCCAGCAGGTCAAAGTGATGGGTTGGACACTAGCATCATTCTATACTGCTGTGATTGAAGAAGCATTGGCTCTATAAAAAATAAAATTGACGTTAAATACAGATATACAAATTTTGTAATTGTACATTTTAAATTTACGAAGTGTTTAAATTTATTACTTCAAAACCACTTTGGGCAAACATGCTCGCCGGTTTAGGAATACTCTTGGTTCTAATTATTGCATTTTTTTTAATGCTCGATTGGATAACTGGCCATAATAAGTATGAAAAAGTTCCCTCTGTGATTGGACAAAACATAGATGCTGCGAAGCAAAATTTAATTGCTAGAGGGTTTGCCGTTCAGGTTTCCGATTCTGTTTTCGACAACACCGTTGGTGCGCTGAGTGTTGTAAAACAATCACCCGAATCGGATGCCCAAGTGAAACAGGGTAGAACTATTTTTCTTACCATCAATAGGGCTGTTGCGCCCCAAATTACAATGCCCAACCTAGTTGGGTTTTCTAGTAGAAGTGCAGAAATGTATTTAGCGAGTATGGGTCTAAAATTGGGAGAAACTTCTTACCGTTCCGATATTGCTAGAAACGCTGTAATAGAACAGGACTTTAATGGTCAAATGATCAAACCTGGGACTAAAATTCCGCTTGGGAGTGTAATTAATTTAGTGCTTGGAAGTGGAGACACAAATGGTGAGCTTTCCGTTCCCGATCTAGTAGGGTTAACCTTATCTCAGGCTCGAACTGAGTTGGTTACAGTGGGTCTAAATATCGCAAATGTGATACCAATGGATGCTGTGAAAGATACGGCGAATGCATTCATTGTTAAACAAAATCCAGAAGTGTTTACGGAACAACCTACTGGCGAAAAAGTTAATAATAAAATTAAAGTGGGTCAACTAATTGATGTATATATTAGTGTAACAGCGCCGATTAAAGATTCTATTTCATCACATACAAATAATTAAATCATGAAAACGACAACTGCTGAAGCAATTAAAGAAAGACTTGCTGCTGGTGAAAATCTAAATTTATTAGATGTTCGTGAGCCAAGCGAACATGCAGCGTTTAATATCGGCGGAACATTACTTTCGCTTGGAAAAGTGCAAACGATGGAAGTCGACGAAATCGAAAATTGGAAAAATAAAGAAGTAATTGTGTACTGTAGGAGTGGCAATCGAAGTGGTCAAGCCTGTATGATACTAGAACAATTAGGTTTTTCTAATGTTACCAACCTTCAGGGTGGCATGCTCGATTGGCAAGAAAAATATGGCAACTAGTGTTGCAATAAAGATTTTTGCAGATGCAAGTCTATCTCTGCAAAAATCTTTATTGATAACGATATACCACTTTCCCAATTAAGTCTTTTTGCCGATTGGTACAGCTTTCCTCTTGTTTGAATCCTTGATCATTATAGCTATACTGCCAGATTGAATAATTACTATTTCCTGCTGGAACCTGTATCATCTTGCTTAAACGACCCTTTGTGTCATATTCAAATAAAAAGTCGGGTAACAATTTTTGGGCACGTTTATTAAAACGAACAATATCAGTCAATTTTTCGTTTTCATTATAGTAGTAGTAATAGGTCTCAATGGTTTTCGTGCCTCTTTTCCAATGTTCCTCAACAATATTTCCATGATTATCTAGTACCATTTCAATCCGGGTAGTATCTGAATTGTTTTTTATTTTCAACATCAACGTGGGTTTATTACTTTCATTATAAAACCAAATATGAGTTTCGATCGATTTTGATTTTAGCGCCGTATCCTTGCTCGACGATATAATACTTTTTAGTTGTGAACTCTCGTTATAACTGTATTCGGATTTTGTTTCAATATTGTCTGTCATTTCGTTTGTACTGGCTATCTTATTGTTTTTATACAGCGTTGTAATGATAGAAGTGGCGCCAGTTGCCGTAGTTGATTTTGTAACCATCTTTTTAAAATCGGCTGTAAACTCTTGTGTTAAAGAGAAGTTCTTCTCGAGTTGATTGTTTGCATCAAAACTACTTACAGTAATCGTCTTAATTTTATTAGATTTCAGCAAGGAATATCCTTGATTGCTTTCGATATTAGCAATAATATCGTTATAGTAGTATTGTGAAAATGAGGAAGTGCAAATGCATATAGAAACAATAAAGAGCAATTTTTTCATGTAACGCATAATTTTATCAAAAGTAATGGCTTTAGGGTAATCAATACTACAAGCAATAACTATTAAAAAAAAATTATCACTACCTATTAAAATGCCATCTTTAATTATTGTATATTCAATTTTATTTCTTTTTCCACAATAACAATCGCCCGAATCAATGCGTTTATTGTTAATAAATAATTTATGATGGATGTATCTAATAGTTTCTTGAGATTAGTAAAGATGATGGATGAGTTACGTGAAAAATGCCCATGGGATAGAAAACAAACCATTCAAACACTTCGTCCATTAACTATCGAAGAAACGTATGAATTGGCTGATGCTATAACCGAAGAAGATTGGAAAGGTATTAAAGAAGAGTTAGGTGATATGATGCTTCATATTGTATTTTATGCCAAAATAGCTTCCGAAAAAAAGTATTTTACATTAGATGAAGTAATGAATGGCATTTGTGAGAAACTAATTGTAAGACATCCCCATATTTATGGCGATGTGAAAGTAGATAATGAAGAGGAGGTAAAACTTAATTGGGAAAAAATAAAGCTAAAAGAGGGTAAAAAAAGTGTGTTAGGTGGTGTGCCACCTTCGCTTCCTGCAATGGTCAAAGCAATACGTATTCAAGAAAAGGCCAAACAAGTTGGCTTCGAGTGGGAAAAAAAAGAAGATGTTTGGCAGAAAGTAGAAGAAGAAATTGGGGAACTGAAAGAAGCAATAGTTTTAGATGAAAAAGACAAAATAGAAGAAGAGTTTGGCGATGTTTTATTTAGTATCATCAACTATGCACGGTTTTTTCATCTTGATGCAGAAGGAGTTCTAGAAAAAACAAATCGAAAATTTATACATCGTTTTCAGCAAATGGAAATTCTTGCAACTAATTCAGGGAAATCTTTATCCGATATGAATTTAGAAGAAATGGACCATTTATGGAATGACGTTAAAAAGCAAACGTTGAACCAGTGATTGCAACACTTAGGATAACGGCATTTAAGCATGGATACTTAATTATTACCGCCGCTTGGCTGTACACGCTATCTATTTTGGCTTCCAATTACTGGAGCTATAATTCTTCGCCCGAGAAAGTACAACAAAGGATTGAACAGCAACTAATTGCAAAAGAAAAAAGATTCAATGAAATTAGTGCTGATACCAATTTAATTGTGGCATTGGCAAAAGGATCTGCTGATAAAAGTCGAAATTTCCAATTGAATAATGAGCTATTTGGGTTGTTTGTTTATAGTCTGAGTGGTGATGGGAAAAGCCAGCTGTCCTATTGGAACAGCAATCAATATTACACCGATCCAGAAGATATTGAAAGACTTGATGGCAATTATTTCTTGGAGCACCAAAATGGAAAATTCGAGCTCATTAAAAAAACGATAAGAACAAAAACAACCACCTATTTGGTTATTGCATTGTTGCCTGTACGTTGGAAATATTTTATTGAAAACAAATATCTAGTAACAGATTTTGCAGATAATAAAGGGCTAAGTAAACAGTATGATATAAGTATAGATAGTGATGCTTTTCCTATTCATAGTCTAAATAAGATAGAGCTATTTAAAATAAAGCCTAAAGATGAAAAATCTTTAGGGGAGTACGATATAGCAACAATTTTATTACGAACACTCGCAGTTATATTTTTATTGTTTTTTTTAAACAACACAGCATCCGATCTCGTGCTCAATAAAGATTTTGCAAAAGGATTTGCACTATTAGTGGTACTAGTTTTATTGTTGAGGGTGCTAACTTATATACTACCTATACCTTTTGATTTCAGGAAATTAGGGTTATTTGATCCTGCTATTTATGCTTCGAATTTTTTGCATCCATCCTTGGGCGATCTTCTAATTAATTCTCTTATAGCTTTTTGGTTAATAAATTTTTATAGGGTTCATTTAAAAATTAAGAATACAATTCATATACCTATAGTTAAAAATCGATCCCTCTATTTTAGACTTGTGTTATTAGTCGCAGTTACTTTTTTTACTACTTCCATTGTCCAAAGTTTAGTTTTTGATTCTAAAATCTCCTTCGATGTTACGAATTTCTTTAGTCTCGATAGATATAGTGTTGTAAGTTTTTTAATACTTAGTTTGTTGATTTTGTCTTTTTATAATCTATCTTTTCTTCTTCTAAAGGCATGTATACAAAAGGGAATAAGTATTTATATACAGTTAATTGTTGTTGTAATTTCTGGACTCATCTTTCTGGGTATTAATATTAATAATCCATCCACACTGCTGAATTTTTATGTGTTGGCTTGGTTAGTGATTTATATTGTTATTATTAACTTGCGAAAACAAGATTTGAGTTTAACCATTCTTCAATCCTCTTTTTTTATTTTTTGGATTATATTCTTTGCCATTACTATTTCCATTTTGGTATTACATGAGAATAAGAGTGTAGAGCTTGTAGAAAGAAAAAGGATTGCAGAGCAGCTAGCCCAACAGTCAGATCCGTCGGGTGAAAGCTTACTCAGTATTGCTACTACTAATTTTAATGACAAATTTTTAGCTGATAACTTCTATCGCCTATACAAAGAATATTCCAATAAGTTTATAAAGGATAGTTTAATTAATCAAAATTTTTCAGGCTATCTAAATAGATATGATACCCGTATTTACACCTTTGATGAGTCTAATCAGCCTTTATTTAATGATGATTCTGCTAAATATACCAAGCTCAAAACTATTATGCTTACACAAGGTAAGCCTACGGCTATTGCTGGTTTGTATGGCTATGAGAGTAGTGGTGGTCAATTGAACTATTTATTCGAGAAGATAGTAAAAAGCGATTCTATTATTCTGGGCCATTTATTTGTGGTGGTAAAACCAAAAAAATATGTTAGCGAAGCCTTGTATCCTGAGCTTTTCAAACAAACGCAAGCCCTGTCATCAGATTTGAATGCTGATTATGCTTATGCTATTTATAACAATGGGAAAATAATTAATAGAGTTAATGACTATGATTTTCCGTCACAATTAAGTAAAAAAGAGTTAGCCTATATAGATTTTACGGAAATCAGAAAAGGAGGCTATGATGAGTTGTGGTATAATGCAGGTAATGGTAAACAAGTCTTCATTGTTAAGACAAATGATATGTTTTTGGAGTCTATTGCTTTATTTGCCTATCTATTCTGTTCTTTTTTACTTGTAATTTTATTTTTCCGTTGTATTGATTTCTTTCTGCTAGCAAGATTTAAATGGGCTGCAATTAAGCAGTTGATGCAGTTTAATATTCGGGTACAAATTCACGCAACTATTATATTCATTAGTCTTTTTTCATTCATTGTTATTGGAATTGCGACCATCTCTTTCTTTATTATTCGCTTTAATCAGAGCAATGAGGATCGTTTATTTAAGTCTTTGCAGATAATGACTTCGGAAATTGGGAATAAGCTTCGAACTCAGTTGGCATCTGAAAGAATACAGCCACAAAGTGATTCTACGTATAGTAATCTAATTGAAAAAGATATTGCAGAAATATCAGAGACCCATAATGTGGATGTTAATTTTTTTGATTCATTAGGCAGTTTAAAGGTTTCTACACAGCCTTATATTTATAATAAACACTTATTGAGCGATAAAATGGAACCAGCTGCTTTTTATCAGCTGGAACAAATAAAGAAAACAAGGGTTGTTCAGCAGGAAACTATCGGTAAACTTTCCTATTTGAGCATTTATTCCCCAATAACAGACGACTATGGGAAAACGTATGCGTATTTAAATATTCCTTATCTCAATTCTCAGGCAGAACTCAACTCGGAAATATCAGGTTTTCTGGCTGCCATTATTAATTTAAATGCATTTATTTTTTTAGTTGCCGGGGCTATCGCTTTTTTGGTAACTAACCGAATTACTTCATCATTTAGTTTGATAGGAGATAAAATGAAAGAAGTAAGTTTTGGAAAAGTAAATGAGGCAATCGCTTGGACTGGGAATGACGAGATCGGTGTTCTTGTAAATGAATATAATAAGATGGTAAAAAAATTGGAAGAAAGTGCTAAAGCATTAGCAAGAATTGAGAGAGAAGGTGCATGGCGCGAAATGGCAAGGCAGGTAGCTCATGAGATTAAAAATCCCCTTACACCCATGAAGTTGAGTATTCAATATTTGCAACGTGCAATAACTAATGGAGCAGCCAATGTGCAAGAATTGTCACAGCGTGTTGCTTCTACCTTAATTGAACAGATTGATCAATTATCAAAAATTGCAGGTGATTTCTCTCAATTCGCAAATATAAACCAGGTTACACTTGATAAATTTGATATCAGTGAAGTTATTGGTTCTTTAATCAGCCTTTATCAGGTAAATCCGAATGTGTCTATCAGGTGGCATAAGTCAGAAGGTGAATTTACCATAATGGCCGATAGGATTCAAATAAATCGATTATTTACCAATTTACTAAAAAATGCCTTTGAGGCTATTGAAATTAGCGAAGTCATAATCGTTGATATAGAACAGAAAATTGTAGACAAAAATGTTCATATCGCTATCACAGACTATGGAAATGGTATTGCTAATGAGATGCAGCAAAAAATATTTACACCCAACTTTACAACTAAATCTTCTGGAACAGGATTGGGTCTTGCAATTTGCAGAGGCATTGTTGAAAATGCCAATGGAAAAATATGGTTTGAAACCACTTTAGGTAAAGGAACAAGTTTTTTTGTTGAATTACCATTAGTTGATTGATTTATTCGATACTGATTAGCTTAGCATATTCGCTTTTTTCTTTTTTCTTTTTGCGCAACTACGAATTTCTCAAAATCATTCAGTGAGTAACTGCTAAGGTTTTGTTCTTTTGTTAGTCCTGCTTTTTGTGCTACTAATACACCATAACGACAATCATTATAACCGTTAATACTATGCGCATCTGGGTTGATCGATATTAAAACATTGTTTTTCATAGCATAATCAATCCAACGCCAATCCATATCCAAGCGTCTAGGATGCGCATTAAGCTCAATTGCGACATTATGGGTAGCACAGGTCTCTATTATTGTTTTATGGTCAACAGGGTACCCATTTCGGCTTAATAATAGCCTTCCCGTTAAATGTCCAAGAATACTTGTATATGGATTCTGAATTGCGTTCATTAAACGCATCATGGCTTTCTCTTCATTCATTTTTAAATTAGAGTGGATAGAGGCTATTACAATGTCAAAACTATCAAGTATATTATTTGCATAGTCTAAACTACCATCATTTAAGATATCGCTCTCTATACTTTTAAAAATTTTAAATGGAGCTAATCTTATGTTTAATTCGTCTATCTGTTGTTGTTGTGCATATACCCTTTCTTCTTTTAAGCCACTGGCATAAAATGCAGATTTTGAGTGGTCGCTGATAACCAAGTATTGTAAATTTTTCTCTATGGCAGCTTTAGCCATTTCCTCAATTGTGTTTGCGCCATCACTCCATTTACTATGGCTATGAATAATGCCGATGATGTCTGTGGGTTCTATAAGAGTTATTCCTTGATTATTAATTGCATAGTCTATTATAGTTGCTTTTTCTCTTTGAAAGGGGGGGATGTAAGGAATACCATTCAATAAGAATATTTCTTCTTCTGAAGAATAACTTATTGTTTTTTGCCAATTAGTTTTTTTATTCCATGCCATCAAAAAATCTTCACTACAGCTTGTAACAAATAACTGGCTATAGATATTTACTTTGTTACAAAAATGAAATAGGAGGGTTGTGTTTTCTTTCCCTTTAAATGAGATGAGTGCGGGGGTTTCTTCTACAATTTCAAAGTCATTTGAGGTAAGGAGTGTTTTTAGTTTATCGGTTGTTATTGTGGTTACCCATTCTATTTTTTCGATAATTTCCAACTGCCTTCTGATGCCACCGCTAATCAAAAGAAGATCTTCTGGAAATTCAGCCTTCAATTTTTCATCAATAGCTAGGGCATAGGTTTCGATTTGTTGGTATAAGTAACTGCCAATGGTTCCCAGATAGAATTCAATGGAAGCTTTGATGTTGAGCTGTGTTTTTTCACCAAAGCCCTTGTATAAGGTAAGTCTGTTTTCATTGCAAGCATATAATAGTTCACCTAAGGTTTCGATTTCTAACTCCCTCCAAATTGTAGAAATTTTCTTAGGACCAATTCCCTTAATTCCGAGCATATCCATAATGCCAGAAGGAGTTTTTGAGAGGTAATCTGTTAGTATGGTTAATTGGCCTGATTCTATTTGTTCTATTATCTTTTGACCGATGGTCTCCCCAATTCCTTTAATGGAAAATATTTTTTCTGCAGATAAGCTGCTTAATTCAATGGGCAATTTTTCAATGGTAAATGCTGCCGAGGAATAAGATTTTGCTTTAAAGCTATTATCTCCATGTATCTCCATGAGTTTTGATAACAAAGAAAAATTATCTGCAATTGTATTATTATCCATTTTTCAAAAGTAGGATGAGATGTATTATGTTTATGCAATAGGACACAAAAAAAGTCCCGAATAAATTCGGGACCTTAAGTCTCTTGAGCTTTTACGGCTAAGATTATTTTTTCTTAGGAGCAGCTTTCTTAGGAGCAACAGCTTTTTTAGGAGCAGCGGCTTTCTTAGGAGCAGCTTTTTTAGGAGCAACTTTTTTTGCAGGAGCAGCTTTTTTAGGAGCAGCTTTTTTAACAGCTTTTTTAGGAGCAGCTTTCTTAGCAGGAGCAGCTTTTTTAGGAGCAGCTTTTTTTGCAGGAGCAGCTTTTTTAGGAGCAGCTTTTTTTGCAGCTTTTGCCATGTTTTTTAAAATTTAATGGTTAGTTAATACCATAAAATTAGAAACAATTTTCAAACTACAAAATTTTTTTTTATGCAGTTGCTTCTATAGGTACTACAGAAACGGTAGTTCTCTCGTTCTTTCCCTTTTTAAATTCTACAACTCCATCAGTTAATGCGAACAATGTAAAGTCTCTTCCAAGACCTACATTTTTACCTGGATGGTATTCTGTTCCACGTTGACGAATAATAATATTACCAGAGATCGCGGGTTGTCCTCCAAATATTTTTACACCCAAACGTTTGCTGTTTGAATCGCGGCCGTTTTTTACACTGCCTTCACCTTTTTTATGTGCCATAGTGTTCTTTTTTTAAAAACTAAAAATTAAAAAACTAAAATGAATGTGTTTAGTTTTTTATTCTTAATAATTATGTTTAATTAAGCGATGCTTTCAATTTTAATTTGGGTATAGTGGGTTCTATGACCATGCTTTTTCTTGAAACCTTTTCTTCTTTTCATTTTAAAAGCGATCACTTTATCACCTTGTACCAAATCTTTAACGATTTCCGCTTTAACGATTGCTTTCACATCGCTGCCAATGGTGATGGTACCACTATTGTCTACCAACAATACTTCGTTGAATTCAACTTTGTCGCCGGCATTTCCTTGCAGGTGAGGTACATACAAGCTATCTCCTGCTTGTACTTTGAATTGCTGACCTGCGATTTTTACTACTGCTAACATAACTATTCAAAATTAGGACGGCGAAGGTAAGGTTTGCTAACGAAATACAACAAACATTTCTTAAATAAATCTCAATTTGCCCTTTTTTTTACAAAAATTATCGGCTAACTGACCTAATAGTGCCTCGGCAAGCCTATTTTTGTTCCCTTGACCAACGCTTCAATGCTTATCAGTTCAATTATGAACCTCAAATTATTATTAGCCCGCCCATTTGCCTGGTATATATTCAATAAAACTAAGAAAGGCATGAAAACGGCTCTCGAAAATCAAGAGGCCATACTCCAGTCCCTAATTAAAGGGGGTAAGGGTACAGAATTTGGTCAGGATCATCAACTTAGTGCAGTAAAAAATTATGACGATTTTATTCGTGCAGTTCCCATTAGAGATTATGAGCAATATAAACCGTATATCGATAAAATAAAAGCAGGAAAGTCTAATGTATTATGGAAAGGAAAGCCCATTTATCTTGCCAAAACGAGTGGTACGACCAGTGGCATAAAATATATACCCATTACAAAAGATTCAATTAGTAATCACATCAATACGGCTCGAAACGCTTTATTATGTTATATGGCCGAAACAGGCAACTATCAGTTTGCAGGAGGAAAGATGATCTTTTTAAGTGGTTCTCCCGAATTGGAAAAGGTTGCCGGGATACCAACTGGAAGATTAAGTGGTATTGTGAATCATCATATACCAAACTATTTGCGTACCAACCAATTACCTAGTTACGAAACTAACTGTATGGAAGATTGGGAAAAAAAATTAGATAAAATTGTAGCTGAGACCATTGATCAAGATATGACCCTCATTAGCGGTATTCCCCCATGGATGCAAATGTATTTTGATCGGCTAATTGAGAAAAGTGGGAAAAATTTGTCGGATTTGTTTCCCAACTTTAGTTTGATGGTACAAGGGGGGGTAAATTTTGAGCCATATAAAGAAAAAATTTTTCAAAGTATTGGTAAGAAGATCGACTTTATTGAATTGTTTCCTGCAAGTGAAGGATTCTTTGCTTTTCAAGATTCACAAATAGAAGAGGGCCTTTTGTTAAATACAAATAGTGGTATCTTTTTTGAATTTGTTCCTGCTGATGAAATTTTTCAAGAACATCCAACAAGGCTAAGCTTAAAGGATGTGGAAGTCGGCAAAAATTATGCGCTCATTATAAATAGCAATGCGGGTTTGTGGGGATATAATATTGGTGATACTGTCAAGTTTTTAAGCATTAAACCCTATCGTTTATTAGTAACTGGAAGAATTAAACATTTTATTTCGGCTTTTGGTGAGCATGTCATTGGCGAAGAAGTAGAGCAGGCATTATTAAAAGCGGCTGAAAATGAGAATATCCGTATTATTGAGTTTACCGTTGCTCCAAATATATCTGTTGATAACGGAAAGAGCTTTCATGAATGGTTCATTGAGTTTGAAAACGAGCCTTTCGATATCAAAGCATTTATAAGTAAATTGGACAATAATTTGCGCGAGAGGAATGTGTATTACGACGACTTGATTCGGGGAAATGTTTTAAGTGAGCTACAAATTAGAAGGGTTCGAAAAAATGGATTCATTGATTACATGAAATCTATTGGAAAACTAGGTGGACAAAACAAAGTTCCCAGGCTAAGTAATGACAGGCAGATCGCAGATGTGTTGACCAACTTCTTGCTGTAAATTGGATTTAAACTTGGAATTGACTTTTCTCTTTTCATTAGTTTTCCTTAATTTGTAAAACTTTGTACTCACGCATATATTAATGAAGCAATAAATAATGGCATCAATCAAACGCATCGCTATATTCGGTTCTACTGGGTCTATAGGTACACAGGCACTCGAAGTGATTGCCGCAAATCCAGATAAATTTTCTGCTGAAGTGCTTACAGCACAAACGAATGATCAACTCTTAATAAAGCAAGCTTTGCAGTTTAACCCCAATTGTGTAGTAATTGGGGACGAAAAAAAGTATCAATTCGTAAAAGATGCTTTAGCCTCTACTAATACAAAAGTTTTCTGTGGCGAAGCAGCACTAGAAGAAGTGGCTGCAATGGACTGTTATGATATGATGTTGGCCGCAATTGTTGGGTATGCCGGACTAAGACCTACCTTAATGGCCCTTGAAAATGGGAAAGCAGTGGCCTTGGCAAACAAAGAAACATTAGTGGTTGCTGGTGATATTGTTATGCAAAAGGCAATTGAAAAAAGAGTGCCAATTATACCTGTTGATAGTGAACACTCTGCAATTTTTCAGTGCTTGGTAGGAGAGGGTAAAAACAAAATTGAAAAAGTAATACTTACCGCTAGCGGAGGACCTTTTTTAGGAAAAAAACCTAATTTTTTGGTCAATGTTAAAAAAGACCATGCCCTTCAACATCCTAATTGGACAATGGGTGCTAAAGTAAGCATAGATTCTGCCACCCTAATGAATAAAGGGCTTGAAATGATTGAAGCTAAATGGCTATTCAACTTAACGCCCGATCAAGTGCAGGTGGTAATACATCCACAAAGTATTATTCATAGCATGGTTCAGTTTGAAGATGGAAGTATTAAAGCACAAATGGGGCTCCCAGATATGAAATTGCCTATTCAATACGCCATGGCTTTTCCTCAACGTATTCCTAGTCAGTTTCCACGCTATGATTTTAGAAAGACTAATATGTTAAATTTCGAAGAGCCTGATTTACGAACATTTAGAAATTTAGCATTGGCTATGGAAGCCTTAAAACAAGGAGGTAATCTTCCATGTATACTAAATGCGGCTAACGAAATTGCGGTATATGCTTTTTTAAAAAATAGAATTGGGTTTTTGGATATGACCGAAATGGTTGAACGTACAATGCAGAAAATTACATTCATCGCACAGCCAACTTTGGAAGAATACTTTGAAAGCGACGGCGAGGCTCGTAACTTCGCTGCCTCATTGGTAGATATGTAGCATGATTCTTTTACTATGAAGGCTTTAAAAGTAAGTATTAAATTTAAAACTAAATATATACATAAATGTTATTAGCGATTGATTGGAGTATCGTTGGAATTAAAACCGGAGAATTTATTTTATCGTTTTCAATTTTAGTTGTATTACACGAGTTGGGGCATTTTATTCCTGCAAGATTATTTAAGTGCAGAGTAGAAAAATTTTACTTGTTTTTTGATCCTTGGTTTAGTCTATTTAAAAGAAAAAAAGGAGAAACAGAATACGGTCTTGGTTGGATCCCTTTTGGAGGCTATGTGAAAATATCAGGTATGATTGATGAGAGTATGGATAAAGAACAAATGAAATTACCTCCTCAACCTTACGAATTTAGAGCAAAGCCCGCCTGGCAAAGACTCATCATCATGATTGGAGGAGTAGTGGTAAATATTCTATTGGCCATTGTAATCTTCATCTGCATAATGTGGGTTTGGGGCGAAGAATATCTACCTGCCAAGAATTTAAAATATGGTATTGTAGCCGATAGCCTGGGAAAAAAAATTGGATTGAAAGACGGTGATTTTGTCTTGAAGGTGGGTAATAATGAAGTAAAGAATGCATTACGTATTCCTAGTCAAATCATTCTCTCTGAATCAAAAAGCTTAACCATCAGTAGAGATGGAATTCAAAAAGAGATTGCATTACCCGACGATTTAATTAGTCAATTGAATAAATCTAAAGGCGAAAATTTTATTGATGTACGCATACCTTTTGTAATTGCAGCATTTAATAAAGAAGGAAATGCCGAAAGGGCAGGATTTAAAAAAGGGGATAAGATTTTTGCAATTGATTCCGCTTCTTCGCTTTATTATACCGATATCAAAAGTATATTGAAAGCGAATGCCAATAAAACAGTACTTGTTAAAGTCATTAGAAGTATCGATACCCTTTCCATTCCAGTTCAAATTAATAAGGCAGGTCAGTTAGGTGCCTATCCAGAAGCCGAATGGACAAAACTTGGATTTGTTGTTGAAACTAAGTCATATACGCTGCTTGAAGCCATTCCTTCCGGTATTAAAATGTGTGGCAGTACCTTGGGTAATTATTTAACAGGCATCAAACAATTATTTACAGGAAAAGCAAAAGCGAGCGAATCATTGGGAAGTGTTATCTCTATTGGGGGGTTATTTCCTGAAGTATGGGATTGGCAAAGATTCTGGCAGTTAACTGCGATTTTTTCGATCATTCTAGCATTTATGAATATTTTACCTATTCCTGCTTTGGACGGTGGACATGCATTGTTTACCATCGTTGAAATGATTACTGGTCGTAAGCCTAGTGATAAATTTATGGAGTATGCTCAAATGGTGGGTATGGTATTATTGTTAGGTTTGATGGCTTATGCAATGGGGCTAGATGTGCTTCGCTTGTTTAAATAAATCAAAATAGCTTTATAAAATCGAAAAGGGATTCAACTTTATTGGATCCCTTTTTTATAGCCCTTTTGTAAACTAGCTAAGTCCTTAAAACTGGCTTTTTTTTGATCAATTTTATCAAAATGAAGTCTCGTAAGCCAAGCATATACTTAGCTACTAAATGGGATGGCTTATCTTATTTCTATTGTATTCATTAAACTTATCCTAAAGGTGCGTACTCATTATTTACCCTTACCCGTAATATAAATCGATATCAGTAAATAATTTGGTAATTTCGTAACTTACTATACAATCGTAATCTCAAATATGAGTTTTCCAGCATGTCAAAAATCAGTAGATGGATAGGTATGGAAACTTAATAATTTGATTGGGCGCTAATTGTTGTAATAGGATATTTGTTCTTTGATACATAAATTACCTTAGGTTTCTCTTTACTTACTCTTTTTTACCTAAATATGGGCCTGTATTGGTTTTGACAGCATAGGTTGCGGTAGGTGTAAGCATGCAGTGCGTTGGATAATTAGCACTTAAATCTGAATATTCAAAATTCAAATGGCAATACTCAGTATGCCATGGCTGCCTAATCAGTGATTAGATAGTCATTCGGGCCGCCGAACAGGTTTTCCTGTTACCAAGTTCCGCCGCCGACTCAAACTAAACACAGGATGCTGCTACGGAAGGCTGTGACTGTAGCAAAAGACTATACAGCTAAGCGCAAGATTGGTTTGTTCATTTCCTGTTTAGTGCCGACAATAAATAATGAAATAAGCATGTAGAAAGCTTATGGTAAATATGTTTGGACAGCGGTTCGACTCCGCTCAGGTCCACCTCGACTCCACTTTGGACACTAACTCAGTAAGTAACTCGGCCCCTTCGGTGCCTCGTTCTTGCTGCGGAAGTCCATCCTTTAAAACAATTCAGTTGCGCTGTAATAAGCCACTGTAAAGGGTTTTAATAGATGGGCTTTTTTTATTGG
>Ga0164296_1000321_pt1 | contig 59020 bp, 31 predicted proteins | sample GEODES057metaG_FD_113533 | JGI IMG/M metagenome (GOLD analysis project Ga0164296, IMG submission 113533) | Dystrophic lake water microbial communities from Trout Bog Lake, Wisconsin, USA - GEODES057 metaG | ecosystem: Environmental > Aquatic > Freshwater > Lake | place: USA: Trout Bog Lake...
ATGAAGTTACAAAAACTGTCGCGTGGTACAGCTCTCTGCTTGAGTGGGAACAACGCCTGAAAGATATTGCGCCTGACGGATTCGTTCTCTAACAATGGCTGACAAACTCGGCATAATTTTGGCTGGGGGATCCGCCACCCGCTTACGTCCGGTTACTACTGTTGTTAGCAAACAACTGCTTCCGGTATATGACAAGCCAGTTATTTACTATCCCCTGACAACGCTAATTCTTGCTGGTTTTAGCGAGATCGCTTTAATTTCAACCCCTCAGGCACTCCCCCTGTACAAGCAACTTTTTGGCGATGGATCTGTACTTGGTTTGCAGATCCACTACGTAGAGCAAGAACGTCCAAATGGATTAGCGCAAGCACTTATTTTGACCGAACATTTAATTCAAGAGAGACCCTCAGCCCTAATTTTGGGCGACAATCTTTTTCACGGTAGTCAATTCGGCCACAAATTATCGGAACTTCAACCATCTGATGGGGCCAAGGTTTTTGCCTACGCCGTAGATAACCCTTCAGAATTTGGAATAGTTACCTTCGATGATTCCGGTAAAGCGATAAGTATTGAAGAGAAGCCCACCAATCCGACAAGCCATTGGGCAATACCAGGTTTCTATTTCTATGATGGGTCTGCTTCTAAGCGCGCACATAGCGTTAAGCCTTCCGCGCGTGGAGAGTACGAAATTACAGATTTGAACCGTACATATCTCAACGACGGTCTTTTAAACGTAGAAAAAATTCCACGTGGCACAGCATGGCTTGACCTTGGAAATCCTGATGGTCTTTTGGACGCGGGTGAGTACGTAAGAACTCTTCAAAAACGCCAAGGTGTACCAATAGGCAGCCCTGAAGAAGCTGCATGGCGCATGGGATTTATTTCAGAATCAGACTTTAGAAATATCGTCGATCAACAACCCAATCCGCACTATAAGAATATTTTGAGAAAGGCTATTGAAATCAAATGAGTTGGACTTTAGAAGCTACTGAGATTCAGGATTGTTTTCTCGTACAAAATAAATCTTTTGCAGATCCGCGTGGATCGTTCTCCGAAACCTACAAGAGATCATTGTTTTTAGAATTAGGACTTCCGGAAATGCTTCAAGACAATCACCTTGAGACCAAGGCCGGCGGGATTCGCGCGATGCACTGGCAAGATGGTGTTCACGCACAGGCAAAGCTCATTAATGTAATAAGTGGCACCATTTTTGATGTTGTGTATGACCTTCGCAAGGACTCAAAAACTTTTGGAAAATTTGCTACATTTACATTGACTTCGGAGTCACCACTGTTATTTGTCCCAAAGGGCTGTGCTCACGGCTTCCAAGGAATGTCTGAAAAATCCGTAGTTCACTACAAGACTGACGAGGAATATGACCCCACCTCGCAGAGGGCATTCCTTTGGAACGATCCAGAAGTGGGAATTCCGTGGCCAATCGCCGAGGCGATTGTCAGTGAAAAGGACGCTGCAGCGCCGCTGCTATCGGAAGTTTTAAAAAATGGCTGATTTTGTAGTCCTGGGTTCTAAAGGGATTCTAGGCAGCCGAATTGTCGAAGATTTGGCCGATATTGGCAATCGAGTCGTGGCAGTCTCTCGAGATACGTTTGATCACTTCGATATTGATGAACTTAATGCTTTCCTTAGGCAACACCCGGGTGCCACCATCGTAAATTGTGTTGCGTTTATGCCAGCTGATAAATGCGAACGTGAGCCTGAGAACTCCCACAAAATAAATGTTGAGTTTGTTGAAATGTTGGCACATTCCATGAAAAGCCAAGGAGACCAAAAGCTCATCCAATTTAGCTCCGACTTTGTCTTTAATGGAGAATCGAGCACTCCTTATACTGAGGAATCCACGCCAAGTCCCTTGAATGTCTATGGGGCGCATAAGGCACAATCAGAAAATATTGTTGGATCCGTTTTAGGCGATCGCGCGCGCGTCATCCGTTTCTCAAGTTTGGTTACTGTATCGCAGGGTAAAACAACTTTTCTTGAGAAAGTAACCGCTAAGGCACGTGCCGAGGGAGCAATTTCTTTGGTCGCCGATCTCAAAATATCGATTGCAACTAGTGGGCTCATCTCCAAGGTAACCGCAGAAGCTTTTCATATTGATCGACCAATTATTCATGCCGTTCATGGAGGAGAAACCACCTGGCTGGGGTTGGCTTCGAAAGCATTTGACCTTTTTGGCCTCGACATAAATGTGACCGCTGTAAAGTCGTCTGATTTCGCCAGCCCAGCCCGCCGACCTTTGTATAGCGTTCTTCAACCTTCAGAAGAAGTAAAAGGGATCGACGCAGATTCATGGGATCTAGCCCTGGAAAAGTTCCTTGCGGGTGAACCAACTTTCTAAGATGGCGCCTAATCATCCACGGGTTACGGTCATCATGCCCACATATAACGGGATTAAATTTCTTTCTCAGCAGATTGATTCGATACTCAATCAGGTTGATGTTGAGGTCTCGCTTTGGGTACGCGACGACGGCTCAACGGATGGAACCGTCGAACTCCTTGAATCCCTCGGCGACTCGATAACGTTTTTAAAAGACGATTTAGGAAATTTGGGTACCGCTGGAAATCTCATTCAACTCATCGAAAACCTTGAATCAGTCGATTATTTGGCCACCGCTGACCAAGACGATGTTTGGAGTTCAGAACATTTGAGAAAAGCGGTTCAAGCCCTGGCGGTTGATAAACCTGCTCTATATTTTCCCCGCTATAAGATCATCGACGAACATGGAAATTATGTTCGTGATTTACCCATAAAAAAGAAATTAGGCATTCAAAATGCACTTGTCCAAAATCAAGTAATTGGATGTGGCATAGTCATTAATGGAAAGTCTTTTGATCTTATAAGGTCCATCAACTTGAGATCTGATTTCTATATCGACTGGCAATTGTATTTCATTCACAGTTGCCTGAACTCCATTTTTCAAGGTCAAAATTATGGAATTCATTATCGATTGCATGGAAAGAATTCCGTAGGGCTTAGATCTCTTCAGTCGATTTTGAGGAACGGCATGGGTGGCTTATTTGCTCAACAGTATAAAAAATCAAATGAGGTGTTTGTCTATCTCTACGCCCGAATAAAAGAATTAACTCCAATCACCAACAAAGGTGTAGTCGAAGAATACTTCAAGAAGAGTCATTCGAATGTGATTCAGCGGACCCTTTATGCGACACATCCGGGGTTTCTTCGATCTAAGAGCCTAGATCAATTTGTATTCAGGATAATTTTTATCTTGAAAAAGCAAGGTATCTAATTACGTTTTATTTTTCTGTAAACCGCACGAATCCCCACGGCAACAAGAAATCCGTGAACAGCTGGATTTTGCGTAAAGACTCTATACACAGTCCCTTGTCCTCGCAGCCATGCTCCACGTCGCCGCGAAACATTTGGAATAAGACCATGCATTTGTGCCGCAGCAAAGAGGGAAATTGGATGTACTTTTAGTGGAGTTCTTTGATTCTTTATTTTTTGTAAAAGTCGCGCATATTGTGGCCCATTGACTCGCGCTTCCGCTAACTTTCGTGATGAAGTCTTTTTTAGCAACAAACTTTGCGGGACGAAGGCTATTTCTTGAAGAATGCGCTTATATGAATCAACATCGCCAGGAGTGGCTCTGTAAAGCATTTCCGCACCCCAGCTATCCAATTCATCGCCACCACAGGATATGACAGCCAGGCCTGCTCCCAAATAATTTGTCACTCGAACTCGATGTGAGAGCCAATTTTCAAGCCCTTCGTTGTTTACATTTAACCCGACATCGCTGATAGCTAATAATTCGTCCAAAGCAAGTGCACCCTCATGCCAGCTACCCACAGTGATAACTCGATTTTGCAATTGCCGAGGCAGAGTCGCTATTTTTGCTAAGGCTTCGTTAATGTAAGTGTCGTGGTAAGAATTTGTTGTTTGAGTGAAACTTGGTTGTACGAAATATAGTTCAACTTCGGGATTCTCTATGACGAAATCAACAAACGCCGCGAGGAAAGTATTGCAATCTGTCCAACGCCAAAATCCTCCCGCGTTTAGAATAACAATGGCAGATTCCGGAATGTCGTAACGTTCCCTAATTCGGTCCCTGCGAGCTGAATAATCTTCTGCATTAAAAGTTAATTCGTTGGGTCCAAGTGGAGCTAGAAGAATACGTTCATTATCTTTCCATCCAGCAATAACTCCAAATAAAACGAACAGTAATTGTCGCATTCTTTCATTTTGAGTTACGACAAAATCAACATCAGTTCGCAATGAATTAATCAAGTCCGCTGTGAAGAAAGGATTTTCCTCACCTGGTTGCTCAGCCTGAAACACAGCCGGTTGAAATCCGAGGCGTATTGCCGAAGGGTGAAACGCTCTTGGGGGAAAAGTTGTCAGATTAGTTGAAAAAATCATCTGCACATCATGGATTTCCGAGAGGCGAATCTTCTCCTTTCGAATATCGGACATGGAATCCTCGATACATATTAAAGATTCGTATCGGTTCGTAGTCGGTGCCCAATAGATGCGCGCCCCAGAGTCAATCAGATGTCGTGAGAATTCGATTGCATTTGCATCGTGACTGAATGGAACATTTAAGTCCTTGTGAATCAAAATGTGCCTAAGGCTAATAGGATCCAATATTCCCCAGTATGAAACTTTAGTTAAATGTAGTTCGGGGTTTTGATCCTGATGCATGGCTTATATTAACATCCCGAAACTTACAATGGCCGTAGTATGTAAGAGAATTCGGTACTAGTCATTCGTCAGTGAGGCATACATTTTTGTGTGCGCGCTAATTAGAGTGGCCATTGCGAACTCTTTCCTTGCATGCGAAATTGCATTCTCAGACATTAATTGTCGTTCTTGAGGATTGATCGCTAATTCTGTTAAAGCGCTAACCACATCATCTACCGACTTTCGGACAACAAGTCCGCTGATGTGACTCAGAATGACTTCATTGTTCGATCCCACGTCTGTAGCAATCACTGGAACGCCAGAAAACTGTGCTTCGATAAGCGCAATAGGCATGCCTTCGTTATCAGAAGTAGACAGGCCAATGTCTACTGCGGACCAGAAAGTGGGTGCATCTGTCCATCCAATTACAAACACATTTTTTGGGGCTCGGATCGTGATTTCTTCTAACATGTCGCCTCCTCCTGCTAGGACAAATGTTATTTGAGGCAACTTCGAGGCAACTTGCAAAAGTAAGTCTGGATTCTTCACGGCCGTAACGCGAGCCATCCACCCTACGAGTAATTCATCTTTAGGAAGACTGAGTTTTTCACGAGCAATGCTTTTCGGAATTGTATGTATTGGATTGATGCCTGGTGAGATTGAGACCCAAGTATTCTTCTTACCAATACCTTGCTCTCGAATTTCTTCTCCGACCCGGGTTCCAACTGAGACCAGTAGGTCTGTTTTCTTTGCCAAGACTCGCTCAACGATACTAATGATTCCTTTTTGCAATCCTGAAAACGAAGGATCCTCAAATAAATGTCCATGAAAAGTGTGCACACGCTTGTGGCTACCGCTGACGAGGCGACCAATCAATCCTGCTTTGAAAGTGTGTGTATGAACCACATCGGGCTTCAATTCTCTTATAAGTCGTCGAAGTTCTAACCAGGCACGGAAGTCATTGCGTGGATCTATGCGCCGGCCAAGGTGCGGAATACGATGAACATGTAATTTAGAAACAATTTGGTCTTCAATTTCTAATCCTTGAACATAACCAGTCGCAAGTTCACTTCCCGGGATGTTTGCTACAAGGTCCCCAACGTATCTTGCTGTACCTCCAACATTCATTCGTGCAATTACGTGCAAAACTTTAGTGGTGGACATCTGCCAAATATGCCTCTACGACATCAGTGGGGTCACCTGACTGCTTGGCGATTCCTCCCGAAAGATAGACCACTCTCGTGGATATTTCTTTTACCGTGTCCAGGTCATGCGACACGAGAACTACCGCACATCCACTATTCATCATCTCTACAGTTCGTGCCGCAGATTTTTCCCGGAAGTCTGCGTCACCGACAGATAAAACTTCGTCAATGAGAAGTAAATCCGGAGTGACATCCGTGGCAGTAGCGAAGGCCAGTCTCGCGGTCATGCCCGATGAGTATGCCCTGATTGGTACATCAAGGTGCTCCGTGAGGCCTGCCCAGTCTGCGATGGCTTCAATTCTGCCGCGCATCTCTTTAGGGGATCTTCCGAGCAATGTGCCATACATGACAATATTTTCAGCTGCCGTTAATTCAGGATTAAATCCCGCACCGAGTTCGATCATCGGGGCAACATGGCCACGGACGATTATGCGGCCGTTCGTTGGAGGAAGTACGCGGGCAACAACTTTCAGGAGTGTGGACTTGCCCGCACCATTTCTTCCGATGATAGACAGGGTTTCTCCACGTGCGACGTCGAAGGTAACTCCGTTTAATGCAAAAAACTCTTCGAAAGCCATCCGCTTCTTAATAGTGTCAATGGCGGTTTGCTTCAGCGATGAAACCCGGTGCCTAGTCCGTCGGTAAGCGAGTGTCACTTCCGATGCTTCTACGATTAATTCGCGGCTCATAGTTTTGCCACCAATTTTGGCCAACGTTTACTGAAAATGTAGAAACCTCCAACGAATGCAATGATGGATGAAATAACCATCATCTCCCAATTGGAAAATGTAGATACGCCAACTCTTCCAAATTCTTTTCTAAAAATTTGAAGGTAGGAGTAAAGAGGATTCAACTGAATTACCTCTTTAGTGTGAGGTCCTAACACGGTAATAGGATAAAAAATTGGAGTCATATATTGAAGAGCAGTTAGAAAAATATTGATGAGAGAGCGGGAATCATCGAAATTGATATATGCAATTGAAAGAAGTAACGAGAGACCGGTCGTGAATAGGGTCATACAAAGAATTACCAAGAGCACCATAGGAAAATGCCACGTAGGAGTCTTACGGTAAATCGCCAACACGACTGTAAGCGGAGCAAGACCAATAATGAAATTTATCGAACTGGATATGGAGGCTGAGGCCGCGAAAATTTCTGGTCTGACATAAACCTTCGTAAGCACACCTGCGCCGGTAGCTATGGCGTCGGCGCCCATTGTGAGGCCTTGATTGAAGAGGGTTATGAGCAAAACACCTGAAAGCAAATAAGGCAGAAAGGGGGCACCGTCTGGAAGCTTTGACTTGAAAACGGTATTGAATACATAAAACATAACGGCCGTAGTAAAAAGTGGATTTAGCAACGACCACCAAACACCGATTACGGAACGCTTGTAGCGAACCGTGAGGTCACGGACGACAAGCAGACGCAGTAATCCGCGGTTGTCGTAGATCGACTTAACTTGGGAAATTACTGGTATCTGACGGGCACTTGAGTCATATACCTGCATGTGCTCATCGTAGATGATTGGCTACATCAATAATGATTTCATCGAGTGAGAGAGTTGGCTTCCAACCCAATACCCGTTCAATTTTAGAAATGTCAGGAATCCGCCGCTGCATATCCTCAAAACCTGGGTTATAGGCCTCATCGTACGAAAGCGACTTGATCTCACTTGATGAATTCGTGAGCAATACGACCTTTTCAGATAATTCCCTAATCGTGACCTCATGGTTGTTGCCGATGTTAAAGACATCCCCGATTGATTCTTCTGAGTCGATGACGGCGAGGATGCCGGCAATTGCATCATGGACGTGGCAGAAGCAGCGGGATTGCTCTCCGGAGCCATAGACAGTGAGGGCTTCGTTGTGGATTGCTGCATTTACGAACCTTGGGATGACCATTCCGTAGTGGCCGACTTGTCGGGGGCCGACGGTATTAAATAGACGGATGATGCGGGTTCGAAGCCCTTGTTCCAAATGATAGAACTGGGCCATCGATTCGTCGATCGCTTTGGCTTCGGCATAAGACCAACGACTCTTTAACGGGGAGCCGATTATTCGATCAGACTCTTCGTTTAATGGCCCACTGGAATTCTTTCCATAAACCTCTGATGAGGATGCAAGAAGCACTTCCTTGTGGAATCTATTTGCGGCCTCGAGGACATTTTCGGTTCCACGAATATTTGTTGTGAGTGATTCCAAAGGCTTATCAACGATATTGAAAACTCCGACCGCTGCAGCGAAATGCAAGACATGGTCTACCGACTTAACGGCTTCATTCAATACATGAGTGTCAAGGATAGAGCCTTCAATGAGTTCAAAATTAGGACTGGCTAACGCTTGTTCTATATTTGCGTGATTACCAGTTGTGAGATTATCTAAAACAATAACGCTGTCGCCGCGAGCAATCAGGGCATCTGATACGTGCGAGCCAATAAAGCCAGCGCCACCTGTAATTAAATATCGCATTTAATTACCTCCTCGAGTGTTCAAAACGGGAGCTTGGCCGAGCAATGTCAGATCGCAGTGAGGATGCGGATTAACCAATATCGCCAAATCAAATGAATCTGATATCGCGGTGGAGTTCTCGTTGTTCCAATGTACTACCAAGTCATCGTGCCAAGAAACAATTGCTCCTGACTCTCGCAAAACTTTTAATAAATCGACTGCTGGGGATTCACGAGTATCAGCGACACCTGGCTTGTAAGCGACCCCAATGAGCAGGATCTTCTTATCGGCTAAACCACCTATTAGGTTAGAGGCGATCTTGGCGAAGTACTGAGGCAATCCCCGATTTACTTCAGCTGCCAATTCGATGAACTTTGATGGTGTTCCAAGCTCCTTGGCTTTGTCAGCCAAATACATTGGGTCCACTGGAATGCAATGTCCACCGACGCCTGCGCTCGGGTAAAAAGGCATAAATCCGTAGGGCTTCGTGGCAGCCGCTTCAATTACCTCCCGAGCATCTATACCCAGCGTGTTACAGAACTGAGCGATCTCGTTGATAAAAGAGATATTGATGAGGCGGAAGCTGTTTTCCAATAGCTTTGCGGTCTCTATTACTTCTATAGATGTGCCGGGAGTAAGAGTTTCTACGAATGCTCCATAGAACTTCACGGCACGTTCCGTAGCTTTTTCGGTCAGACCGGCCACAAGCTTTGGGGTATTTCTTACATTCCAAGTTTTGTTTGCAGGGTCGATGCGCTCAGGTGAGTATGCGAGGTCGAAGGACTTTCCTGAAGTTTCCAACATACGAACAATAAAAGAGCGAGTAGTGCCCGGTGCAACAGTCGATTCGTTAATTACCATTGCACCATCAGATAAATGTCTTGCGATCTCTTTGAATGCTGATTTAATATAGGAGAGATCGGGACGGCGATCCGAATCCAATGGAGTTGGAACGCACACTACAACGACTTCAGCTGTTGAAATTTCTGAGAAGTCTGTTTTCGCCGTGTATTTATTTGATGAGATTACGTTTGCAACATCTGTGTCAGAAATATCTCCAATGGGTGATATGCCTTTTGAAAGGGTTGCAACGAGCAATTCATTGGTGTCGATTCCAACAACTTCATAGCCACTTTCGGCAGCGGCGATTGCAAGGGGAAGTCCAACGTAGCCTTGACCAACAACAGCAACTTTCATACTTACTGTCCGAAATCTTGTTGTGCTTGCTTTGCCTCAGAGCTGTTCGGCGCAAACGCGCTAATGCGAGCGATGATTGCTTTTGCTCCCGTGACGTCACCAGACTTCTTAAGGTCTTCGCCTAATTGAAGTAACAGGGTTTGATTGAATGGATCAAGGGCAACTGCTTTGTTATCCAATGCGATAGCTGCTGAGTAATTCTTCTCTGACATATAAATACCCGAGAGTGCAGTAATTGCATCGACATAACGCGGATCAGACTTAATAAGAGAGCTTAGCGTGGAGATAGCTTTTGCGTTGTCTCCAACCTTGCTGTAATCCTGTCCGGCAGTTAAAAGGAAGCTAGGTTCTTTAAATACGTATGAGAGTGGTTTGTTAACAAAACCCTCATACTCTTTCTGCAAGGACTTATCAGTAGGAGGAACAATTGCACCTAGTGCGTGGTAAGCGCTATCTGATTGGTAGAACAAGAAGGAGATGATCACAAAGATTGCAGCAAGAATTCCTGAAACGAGTGGTTGGGCCTGGGATTGCTTGATAGCTGGCTCGGCTTGGGTATTAGGTAATACTGACAAGCCAATCAGCGCGCCACCAAGGATGTAGCCCCATATCGCGATACCCAAGTTATCCAATGAAATCAGGGATTGGGCTTCATAGGTGATCCACGCACCGAAGATGATTGATACCAATATTTGGGAAGCGCCTGTCGTGTTTCGAAGAGCAACAACTCCACGCCAGAGGGATAGCCCGGTAAGGGCTAGGAACGCGAGCAACACCAGAATTCCGCCTGTTGCAGCCAATTGAAGTGGAACGTCGTGCGCGGCATCCGCCAAAACTGAGGGACCACGGCGGAGGGTTTGAGTTGCATCACGATATTGACGGAAGTAGGCGCCGTAACGATCGAGGCCCACTCCAAACAAAGGATGGTGAATGAACATCCGCATCGCTGCACGCCAGTAGTCACCACGGTAAGTAACAGAGTCTTTGTAAAACAGCCTAGTCAGCGGACCGATCTTTAACATGCCCGCAATAACTGAGATGCCACCAAGTATTGAGACCGCCGTGAGTCCAAGTGCCAGATGTTTATTTCTTTGATAAATCCATACCAATGCGATGAACGCGATGCCTAACCCGGCTGCGAGCAAACCCTGACGAGCCTGCGAGAAGACGATCACGATAGCAAGGAGAAGTACGTTAAACCCTGCGATCGCACGGATCCACGTTTGATGAACTTCGCGGATTGCAACACCAAAATTAAGTACGAGCAGGATCGCCATAATCGCGCCTGCAAAATCAGGATTACCTAAAGTTCCAAGTACAGAGTTATAGAGGTAGTTCCACTTTACGAAGTCGATCTTGTAGTGCTGGAAAAATCCGTATATTCCGAGAACCGTTCCAAGGAAAACGATGGATCGCTCCAACTTTGATACTCGATCGAGGCGAATTAAATAAGAAGCCGCTAGCAAGAACGTGATAAGCCCTATGTATTCCAATAATCCAGTCTTGCGCCCGTACTCACCAAATAAACCAACATATTTTTCATCAGTTGCAATCCATGCAATCACGAGCGTTAACGCGAAAACTCCGGAGACGACTGTCGCTTGCTTGAGGGCCGAAACCTGGACGTATTGCTTCCAATTAAATGCCAACCAACCGAGCAACCAGAATCCAGTGATAGAAAGGACCCAGCTCTTTGGTGCATTGAAAGGATCGTTGATCGAAAGCCACATTACTAGCGTGATCGCAACACCACCCCAGATCAGCCAGCGCATGGCTTTTTTGTTGTCGGCCACCTCCGCCAGTACGTGACCAGTTTTTACCTTGGAAACCGGGGGTTTAGTCGTGTTGGCACCCTGCTTGTTCGATCTAGTTGGTTTGCGCTTCGCCATTCTGCGAGTTTACCGCCTGATTATTAGGGGTTACTGGAAACTACATGGCAATACCGAGATACTTTGCAGATGTCTTCTGTCATGCCTTTAATGAAGCCCGCGGGAGCCAAGTGAAAGTCTTTGCCTGGCAATATTTATCCCTAGCGGCCGCTTCGTTTGTGATTGTCGGGGCGCTGACTCCTTATTGCAGGAGACTTGCGATTAGAAATGAAATCTATGACGCGCCTAATTCCGACCATAAAACCCACAAGGAGCCGGTTCCTTATTTAGGTGGAATTGCGATCATTGTCGGAACGATCGTGGTGGCTTATGGAGCCTTGGTTGTAAAGGAATACTCTGCGAAGAATTTAGCATTAGCAACATCGGTGATGGCCCCCGCGCTCATTCTGGGACTGGTCGGGCTGTGGGATGACATCCGCAATCTAGCCCCGCTTCCGCGGTTGCTGGTGCAAACTACCGTCGGAATTTTCACCGCAATCTTATTGATCGAAACTCATACTGTTGGTGTGCCTACTGGACATCCATGGGTCGATGGATTCATCACTTTGCTTTGGATTGTCGGAATAACAAATTCGATAAACTTTTTCGACAATGTTGATGGTGGTGCGGCGGGCACGCTCGCAATCTCTAGCATTGCGCTCGCGTACGTGGGCTATCAAGGCGGCCAGTTCTTTGTGGCTGCGCTCTCCGCTGTGGTTGCGGGAGCCACAGTCGGCTTCCTGTTGTGGAACAAAAGTCCTGCTCGCATTTACATGGGGGACGCAGGAGCTCTATTCCTCGGCGTGCTCATCGCAACGCTCACAATCAGATTCCACCCCCACACACTAAGTAAGTGGACTTCCTTCTCAACAAAGATATTGATCATGGCGGTTCCAATTTTGGATACATCTGTAGCGGTTACATCCAGATTGCTCCGAAAGATGTCACCTTTCCAAGGCGGTCGCGACCATCTATCCCATCGACTTATTCGCGCGGGATTACATAGGCCCTTTGCAGTATTACTGCTGTGGGTTATGACTGCAGCATTCTCCCTATGTGCAGTCTTAGTCCCAAAGACGTCGAAACTGACTGAGGAATATGTGGTGATCGGGGCAATGTCACTCTGGGTATTTCTCTACTTTGCATTCCTCAGCACGCCTGATGCCTGATAACCCTATTAAATATGCAATAAATAAGTATTAAACAGTTTGGTTTGAGGCCAATTTTTTTGCCCTTACAATTACCCCTTGTATCGCTTGTGCGATGCGGGCCTCTAGCTCAGTCGGTAGAGCAACGGACTTTTAATCCGTGGGTCGTCGGTTCGATCCCGACGGGGCCCACTTTTTCATTTATCCCACTCTTGAAATTTCTCGTCTTTCAGACACATTTAGTTACATACGTCGTAATAATTAATGAGTAATAAGTCTAGATAGTTCTTCTTATGAATGTATATCTATTTCATAACCGTTGAACTACGCTCAAAGTAGTTGGGTCTTTGGTTCATAATCATATGCCAACGGCACACGTCGACACCAATCTTGCGAGCAATCAGGAGCAATCTTGTAATGAAAAAACTTTTATTTGCCATCGGGTTCGCCGTAGTTGGATTTGGGATTCTTGGAAGCGTCGCACCTGCGAATGCAGATACGGCGTATACCTCAGCGACCCTCACCACAACTGGTAACAATCCGACAGGCATTTTGGTGGATTCATCCGGCAATATTGATGTCGCATCGTCTTCAAACAACGATGTTGAACAATACAGTCCAACAGGGGTATTCCTACATGCAAGCACGAGCTTAGGTATTCCTATTGCGATGGCTCAAGATTCGCAAGGAAATATTTATGTTCTGAATTCTTCAACATCCAATATCACTGAACTTTCACCGCAACTCACTTTGATGCGTACTTTCGGAAATGCCGCAGCATCTCCCTCGGGCATGGCGGTAGACAGTTCGGGCAACGTCTACACAATTGGTTACAACGCCAACTACGTAGTAAAAACTTCAGCCGATGGCACTACCTCTACCCCATTCGGTTCGATCCCATCGAATACGCATGCCCGATCCATTATTTTAGATTCGCAGGGAAACGTATATGTAGCAAATGTTGGTACCAACTCGGTCACGAAAATTAGCGCGGATGGACTTACTTCCACTCTTGATTGGGCAGATACGGGTTCGAGCCCGAACGCTTTAGTTATCGGACAGGATGGATATATCTACACCGCTAATGGTGGATCAGACAATGTCTCGAAAATTGCTCCAGATGGAACGTCAACAATTTTGGGTTCAACGGGCCAACACGGTGGACCAGGGGACAACCCATTTGCAATTACGGTTGATGCACAGGGAGACGTATTCACCGCCAATTCTTTTTCTAGCGATGTGACTGAAATATTGCCAAATGGAAATTCGAAAATATTGGGATCAACGGGGTCAACTCCAGTTGCTATTGCGTTAGACGCTTCGGGAGATCTCTATACTGCAGATTACCGTGGCGCCACAGTCACTCAATTTTTAGCGCAGTCGGTAGCACTTTCGGCTCCACAGATAACACTCAACCATATTTCCGAATCCGTGTTCACGGGCCAATCCATATCGGGATACTCAATCACAAATAACGGAGGCGCAGCTTCTAGCTATTCGATTAGCGTTTCATCAGGATCGATCGATTCGAGTTTACATTTTGATACTGCGACAGGACTCTTGTCTGGATTCTCTTCAACGGTTGGAACGCAAACTTTTACGATCACCGCGACCAATGGTGCGGGAACTTCCAGCGCGACATTTGCATTGACCGTCAATGTGATTGCTCCGTCAATATCACTATCAAGCACAACTGAAACGTCGCTCACCGGACATACGATTCATGGATACACCGTTACAAATACTGGTGGACCTGCTGATTCTTACTCTATATCTGTAAATTCGGGAACCATTGATCCTGGACTTAACTTTGATACTTCAACTGGACGGTTGTCTGGAAGTTCAACAACGTTGGGCGATCAAACATTCACAATCACTGCGACGAATGCTTCTGGCAGCTCGATGGCAACGTTCACATTAACCGTAGTGAGCGTCCCTGTAAATACAACGACGATTTACACTTCCTCTAAACTCGCTGATACTGGATATGGCCCGCTCGCATTGGTTGTAGATCAATCGGGCAATATAGTGGTGTCAACCTCTGGTGACAGTGCTGTAACGCGTTATACACCTAGCGGCGTCGGTACAACTTTAAGTACAGGGAACAGCAACCCATATGCGATGACAAAAGATGCTGCTGGCAACATCTATGTCATCAATACGGGTAGTAGTGATATCACAGAGATATCTGCAGATGGGAATACCAAGCGCACCTTTGGCCATGTGGGCAATACTTCCACGACGATTGCAGTCGATTCCCAAGGTAACGTCTATACAACGAATTACAACGACCTCTTTGTTACTAAAACTTCCGCTGATGGTTCGAGCTCAGTACCGTTCGGATCTTTGACTTCGAATGGTTTAGTTAGCGCTATCGTGATTGATTCGCACGGAAATGTCTTTGTGGCCTCTCAACAAAATGGTTCGATCACGAAAATCAGTGCTGATGGGCTTACAACAACTCCAAATTTCGCTACGGCTGGAACTAGTCCTTCCGCTATGACTATTGATAGTCAGGACAACATATATGTGGCCAACTTTGGTTCGGACAATGTCTCAAAAATAACCCCAAGTGGAGTTTCGACAATTCTCGGGAGCACTGGCTCGTCAGGTCAGCCTGGCGATGGACCGATCGCAATTGCAATAGATAGTCAAGGAAATATCTATACCGCTGACTACGGATCTAATGATGTCGCAGAGATTATGCCTAATGGCTCTTCGCGTATTTTAGGCTCAACTGGAACTCATCCTCGATCGATCGCGCTTGATAACCTGGGAAATGTTTACACAGCAAATGAGGTAAGCAACACAATTACTAAGTTGGCTCAACCGTTGCCACCAACAATTTCTCTTACACGTTCTAGTGAAACGGTCATAGCAGGGGCAGCAATCGTCGGGTATGGGATAACCAGTTCTGGTGGACCTGCTGCCAGTTACTCGATATCTCCTACCCCAATAGATAATTTGAGCTTTAATGCAACTACAGGCCTACTTACAGGAACTACCACAACTCTGGGCACTCAGACTTACACAATTACCGCGACCAATGTGAATGGAAGTTCTTCTGTTAGTTACTCCATAACAGTCGTCGTTCCACCACCTGCAATTGTATTGTCAAGCACCAGCGAAACAATTGAGGCTGGTCAATCAATCCCTGGATACACGATCTCAAGTAATGGTGGACCTATCACGTCATATTCAATTACAGATCTTTCTGGTGTAATTGATCCGAATTTAGCCTTTGATACCTCCACCGGACTTTTGACCGGATTTTCGCAGACTCTTGGAACTCAACAGTTCCGTATTACCGCGACAAATGCGACGGGTACGTCTACTGCGACACTTACTTTAATAATTACCGCGGTGCCTCCTGCGATTGCCTTAACTGGTACGCAGGTAAGCGTTCAGGCGGGTACTGCGGTATCTAGCTACTCCATTTCAAGCACTGGGGGAACAGTCGCTACATATTCACTTTCGGGAGTTCTACCAGCGGGACTTGCATTTGATGCTGCTACCGGTTTGATCTCCGGCACGCCGCTTATTTCCTTGCCGGCATCCGACTCGAATTACACGATTACCGCAACAAATAGTGGCGGAACAGCAACGGCTACATTTGAGTTAATAGTGAGCTTGGGTGAACCTTCGATATCTATTTCCGGATCAGTTGTGCAAGTAAATGCTGGTTCACCAGTCACTAGTTATTCTGTGACTAGCACTGGTGGTACTGGTGTCACATACTCTTTGTCGGGATCCTTGCCAAGCGGAGTCGTGTTCAATTCTTCAACAGGTCTAATATCTGGAAGGCCACAATCCACCCTACCCTCGTCGACTATCCACTACACACTAATCGCCACTAATACGACTGGTACAGCATCGGCCCAGTTCACCCTTCAAATTGTTGCTATTCCACCTGCAATAGCAATCTCGAATTCAATGATAACCGTACAAGTTGGCAATCCAGTTTCTAGTTACACGTTATCAAATACTGGAGGCACGGTCACGACTTTCTCAGTGACTCCATCGTTACCAACCGGAATTACATTGAATGCGGATGGAACTATTTCCGGGACGCCTGACATTAACCTTCCCGCTTCGGATGTGATGTACACGTTGCTTGCCACAAATTCGTTAGGTAATTCATCTTCGACTTTTGAAATCTCAGTGACATTACCAGTCGCTCCCTTTATCACTCTATCAAATACGTCAGAGACAGTTACTGCGGGCAATACGATCGTTGGGTACACCATTAACAATATGAGTGGACCCGCAACTTCATATTCCATTTCTCCGGCGCCTGCCGCTGGATTAAGTTTCGATACCGCAAGTGGAATTCTGAGCGGTGCTCCACTTCTCTACTCTGTTCCAAGAACTTACACAATTGTGGCAATGAATTCGGCCGGTTCGTCGCAAGTCACTTACACGATGTCAGTTGTTCCAACTTCTCCTGTTCTTAAACTGTCGCGTACGGGAGAGAGTGTCATCGTTGGTAATTCTGTTGCAGGTTATTCAATTACTTTGTACGGTGGAACGGCATTGAGCTATTCAATATCACCCGCAGCATCCAATGGACTTTCATTTGATACTTCAACCGGTTTGTTGACTGGCACTCCAATAGCCGTGGCTGCTCCTGTCATGTATACGATTACTGCGCACCTTAACTCGGGAAGTGCAGCAGCCCATTACACAATCGCTGTTCTTTCTGCGACACAGCCATCTGCATATATTGCTTCGACTTTGGGCGTCACGGGTTCGGAACCAGCCGGAATAGTTCTTGATTCGCTAGGTGATACATACACAATGAATATCGGCGATGGAACAATTACGAAAATCACTCCTGGAGGTGTAGTAAGCACGATCACCACACCTACACAGTATCTGGATGCGTTTACGATAGATTCGTTGGACAATCTTTATATAGGTACGGACGAGAACTTGGTCTATAAACTCTCTCCAGGAGGGACATGGTTTGAGATGGGGGCCGTACAAAGTGCTCCATATTCCATGGTGGTTGATGACTCCGGGAATGTCTACTTGGCCGATTCTGATAATTCGGTTACAAAGATTACGGCTGATGGAATAGTTACAACCCTGGGAACTACGGGAAATACTCCTTTATGGATAACTGTCGACTCATCCGGAAATGTATTCACTGTGAATACTAACTCTGAAGATATTACGAAGATTACTCCTGAAGGTGTTTCTTCAAGGCTGGCGGCTACGGGTATGAACCCTCGCTATATTGCAATTGGTCCCGATGGACTCCTCTACTTCCTCAGCACCGGTAGTAATACTCTTACGAAAATGTCTCCGCTCACCGGGGAAGTGCTTGCTACGGATCCAGCTGGTGGGCTCCCATACAGTGTGTTATTTGATGCATATGGCAACGCATTCACAACAAGCATATCTTCGAATAACGTTGACAAGATTATCCACGGTTCTAACCCGGTCCAAATTGCCATTGCGGGTGACCATCCATACTTTGGAGCAATTGATTATTCGGGAAATATTTATACGGCGAATTACGTCGGTAGCTCTGTCACGAAAATAACGCCAGAATATGCTCCATCAATCTCACTTACAAGCACTATGGAATCGGTTACCGCAGGAAACAATGTAGTTGGCTACACGATAAGCAATGTTGGTGGGGCTGTTACATCTTATTCGATCTCTCCGTCTCCGATACAGGGCTTGTCGTTTAATACGTCAACAGGATTGATTTCAGGAACTGTTAGTAACTTGTCACCTGCATCGGACACGACTTACACCATTAGAGGTACCAATGTCGGCGGAAGTTCATCCGCTACCTTTGAACTCATTGTTGTTCCACTCGCTCCGTCAATCACACTGTCTCGTACTTCGGAGAGTGTTGACTCTGGTACTGCGATTACTGGATACGCCATTGCAAATACAGGTGGACCAATAAGCAACTTTTCAATTTCACCTTCTGCGACAAATGGTCTTTCGTTTGATTCCACAACAGGATTACTCAGTGGGACGCCGACCGCATCCGCATCTGCTCTCACTTATACCGTTACGGCAGTCAATGCATCCGGTTCGTCTACCGCAACTTATTCGATAACGGTAACGAGTGTCCAGGTGCAGAACCCTCCTGTTCAAAATCCTCCGGTCTTTGTCCCCACACCAACCCCGACCCCAACACCCACTCCAACCCCGACCCCAACCCCCACCCCCACCCCAACGGCTGCACCTTCGCCCACCCCTACGCCTACTCCCACCCCAACCCCAACAGCTTCTCCGACGCCGTCGAAGAAGCCGACTGGCAAGCCGACTCCCAGTCCATCGAAGAAGCCGACCGGGAAGCCGACTCCAACGAAGAAGCCCGCCGTTAAGCCAACCCAGAAGTTGATTACGTTGATATGCGTAAAGGGATCCAAAACCCTGAAGGTCCGGGCCCTCAAGCCGGCCTGCCCAACAGGCTACAAAATAAAGAAGTAGTTGCCCTGTGGCACAAGGCTGCTATACCTAATAAATAGGTATAGGTGATTCTTCAATAACTAGACTAACAGTCTAGAAATATTCGACCAATGGTCTAATTCTTGTAGATAATTTCCATGTTAATGCGCGCGTTGAATTCCATTACCCTACAGCTTCTTGGAAATAATCCGACTTATCAAGGTCCAGTGTCGGCAAGGCTCCGCCACACCATGTGGTCACGGCATTTGCCAGCAGAGAATTGAGAAAATGAAGCGCAAATTAATTTTTGCATCTTTGATCGCACTTGCATTTGGATTGCACGCTGCAAGTGCTTCAGAGGCGAGCACATCTTCAGTCTATGCGACGACTGATGCTTCGCCATACTCAATTACAACAGATTCGCTAGGCAATATATATGTAGCGAACATGAATAGTAATGATGTAACAAAGATTTCAAGTAATGGAACAGCGACAACCTATGGAACAACTGGAAACTCACCGGTTGCGATCGCTGTTGATGCTAATGGAAACGTCTATACGGCGAACTCTGGGGATAACACTGTCACCGAAATATTATCCACAGGTGGATCGGTGTTGGTTGGATCAACTGGCGCCAACCCTGATGCCATTGCGATTGACGGAGCCGGAAACGTCTACACGGCCAATCATGACAGTGACGACGTCTCAAAGATTGATACTTCCCACACATCCACAATCATTGGCAGCACCCATGGAACACCTATCGGTATCGCCGTTGACTCATCAGGAAATGTCTTCACTGCTAACGCAGGCACTAATGACATCACAGAAATAACTTCATCTGGAGTTGGTTCTGTGTTTGCTCAAACCGGACAGGTACCAAGCGGCATCGTTATCGATGGTGCAGGGAATTTATATGTATCAAACTTGGGTGATTCAACGGTTACGAAAATAACTCCTGGCGGCACATCATCAGTAATTGGTGTAACTGGAACTGCACCGAGCGGAATTGCAATCTCTACAGGCGGAGATATTTACACTGTCAACAGTGGTAGCAACAATGTAACAAAAATATCTGCTGCCGGAATTGCTACGACATACGGAAGTGTTGGTCCAACCCCAGGTCTGATTGCTGTTGATAATTCAACTAATGTTTATGTTCCAAGCACTACTAATAATGATGTAACAAAAGTTTCTGCTCTAGAAGCTCCAACATTTACTCTCTCTGCATCAGCTGAAACAGTAACTCTCGGTCAGCAAATATCTGGTTATTCGATTTCATCAACTGGTGATCCGATTTCGGAATATGCGATCTCACCTTCACCTGCCAACGGTTTAACTTTCAATTCGGCCACCGGCCTGTTGTCTGGAACTCCCACTTCAACGAGCACCCAAGTTTCCTATCAAATTACAGCGATTAACGCATCGGGTCCAAGTAGCCGAAGCTATGCAATAACAGTGAATCCATTGGCTCCGGCATTTACGCTGTCATCTACTTCAGAAACTACTCAAGCAAAGGTTGCCATTCACGGGTACACCGTTAATTCCACCGGCGGTCCCATTGACAGCTTTAGCATCTCACCAGCACTCAGCACTGGACTGACATTCAATTCGACTACTGGCCAGATCACCGGTTCGGTACGATCTGTCGGCACAAAGGTTTATACGATTACAGGAACGAACGTCAGTGGAAGTGCATCCGCGACATTTACTTTAAACACTATTATCGCCGCGCCGTCACTTACTATTTCGCTAATTTCGGATACCGCCTACGTTGGTGCTGGCTACACCGGAATGTCTATTATAAATTCAGGTGGCGCAGCTACATACTCTATTTCGCCGACGCTTACTGATAGTGGATTACAGTTCAGCACTGTTAATGGGCGCATAACAGGAACACCAACGGTAACTGCCGGACCAGTCACTTATACGATTACCGCCACGAACACGACTGCCTCAGCGAGTGTAAATTTCACACTGACCGTTTCCGTGTTGCCTTATCTCCTTCCAACTTTCGTTGTAGACCCAGTCTATGAAATTGCGACAGTGGGTGGTTCGTTTCCTACTTACAATATTTATACCAATCATGGGGGAGTAGCGACATATGCAATCAGTCCCTCATTGAGTGATCCGGGGCTCTCCTTCGACCCAACGACGGGATTGATTTCAGGAACTCCAACCGTCACTGCGCCAGCTACGAATTACACAATCACTGCCACGAATTCTTATGGAACTTTTACGCGTAATTTCACATTTGCTGTCGTTCCAGCCGCTCCATCAATCTCATTATCATCGACATCTGAAACTGCTACGGTAGGTCACCCGCTCTCGGGTTACACAATCACTTCTACTGGTGGCCCCGTGGACTATTACACGATATATCCTGACCTCACTGATACCGGACTTTATTTTGATGGAAGCACGGGACTGTTAAGCGGTACTCCAACTACAGTGGCCGCTGATGTCACTTACACAATTACTGCAACAAATTCGAATAGCTCTTCATCGGTGACATTCGACTTAACAGTTCAATCACCGGTACCGCCTCCATCGATTACCTTGTCTCGCAATTCTGAAAATGTCACCGTTGGACACCAGATTATTGGTTACGTCATGACCAACACTGGTGGCCCAATAACCGGCTATGACATCTCACCAGCTATCAGCAACGGAGTGAGCTTCGACGCCTCCAGTGGAATCATTTATGGCTCACCGCTGGCTTACATTGCACCTATTACTTACACGATTACCGCCTTGGGTGTATATGGCTCCTCAAGCGTCACCTACACGCTCAATTTTCAGCTCCCGAATCCACCTCAGATATCTATTAGTAATACGAACGAGCATGCTGTCGTGGGTCAGCCAATAAATGGGTACACGGTTACAAATTCAGGGGGAAGCGCGACCTATTCGATCGCCCCTAGCCCCACAAATGGACTTAGTTTCGACTCAACAACTGGTTTATTGTCTGGAACACCACTAGCTCCAGCTGCCGACATTACGTACACGATTACTGCAACAAATCCAGATGGAGTTGCAACGGCAACGTACGACTTATCGGTCGCAACAAATATTCCCAGCTTCTCTCTTCTTTCCAGTTCATTATCTGGAGTTATTGGAAGTCCAATAAACGGACTGACGATTAACGCTAACGGTGCAGCAATAAGTGGCTACACATTAACACCAGCACTTCCGAGTGGTTTGTCCTTTAATTCCAGCAACGGATTAATAACGGGAACTCCAACTTCAACACAATCGTCAACTCTTTATACGCTCACTGCACTGAACAGCACGTACTCGACTTCCTTTGCACAAACATTTACTTTGACGGTATTACCAATTGCACCGAACATCACGTTGTCAGGTAATTCCGAGACCGTTACAGTCGGTCAACCAGTTGTAGGTTTTACTATTACGAGTAACGGTGGACCTATATCCAGTTATTCGATCTCTCCTACACCCACGAACGGAATTCTGTTCAACTCTGCGACAGGTGCTTTGCACGGATCGCCAACGACTGCTTTTGGAACTCAAACATTCACCATTACCGCAAACAACGCAGGCGGATTCTCTAGTGCCAACTACACAATCACTGCGATTGCTGCACCACCACTTTCAGCTCCGCACATTTCTTTCTCACGTACTTTTGAAACAATCGTTGTCGGAAATTCAATTTCTGGTTACTCGATAAATAATTCTGGTGGTACGGTAACGCGCTACTCGATTGATAGACCTGTGGTCCTTGGTTTAACTTTCAGTACCACTACTGGCTTGATTACGGGACGACCACGTAGCGCCACTTCAACTATTACTTACACAATTACAGCGCACAATAGTTCAGGCACAAGTACGGCTACATATTCGCTCACCGTAAATCCCCTAGCTCCGATGTTATCCATTAGTGTGACGAACGTTTCTGTGCAAGTAGGACAAGCATTCCCAAGTATTGTTATTACAAATACTGGTGGCGCAGTTGATTCATATTCAATTTCACCGGCTTTAACTGATCCGGGCCTCGGTTTTCAAGCGTTATACGGCACTATTTATGGCGTACCCACTCTTGCAACACAACCAACTACATACACAATTACCGGTAGTAATGCGACAGGAAACTTTTCCGTTTCGTTTGTACTAACTATCACTCCTCCACCGGCGTCCATTTCATTTTCTTCGAATAATGAAACAGCGGTGGTTGGTGTACCAATCGCCGGATACCAGATTACAAACTATGGTGGCCCCATCGATAGTTATACAATTTCACCGGCACCAACAAATGGTCTTACATTTGATCCCACAACTGGATTACTGTCTGGCACACCACTTGCCCCCGCTGCGGATATTACATATACGATCACTGCGTATAGTTCTGCGACAAATACGGTGTGTGCTCAACTTTATGATTTAATGGTCGTACCTCAAGTAAATGCTCCGGTCTTTTCATTGACAGCTTCATCAGAAATCGCAACGGCTGGGCAACCAATAAGTGGGTACACAATTAATTCAACTGGTGATGCAATTAATTACTTCAGCATCACCCCTTCACTTCCAGCGGGACTGCAGTTCGATACTTCAACTGGTTTGATTTCTGGCATACCAACTGTTTCGATTCCTGCAACCGATTTCACAATATCGGCTGTGAACGCCGGTGGCACTTCCACAGCGACATTCCGACTCACTATTAATGCTGCGCCATCTGTTGTAATTGCACCAACTCCAACCCCAACCCCAACTCCAAGTCCAACCCCGACGCCAACACCAACGCCGACGCCAACACCAACGCCCACCCCAATACCAACACCGACGCCAACACCAACGCCCACCCCAATACCAACACCTGCTCCTTCACCACATCCAACCACTCCTGGCACGCAGAATTCGGTCATTGCACCGTCTCCCACACCAACACCAACTCATGCTCCTCAATATCCAACCAAGCCAACCGCGCATCCAACTTCTGCTCCAACATCACTTAGTGAAGGAACTGGGTCACAGTCGCAATTACCAACAGCGGCACCAACAGCAACACCAACACCAAGTGCAACTGTAAATCCCATGCATGCAAAGTCACCTCATTCTTCTCGCGGTATGCACTCTAAGAAATCTCGTGTCGAAAGCGGGCAAACAGTTTCGCTACGTTCAAGTGGCAATGTTAAGAAAGTAATTGTCGTATCGCATAGCGGTTCCAAAGGTGCTGTTGTGAAATCGATCAATGTAATGAGTGTGAAGAAGCCTGCTTGGTGGATGTTCTGGAGAAAGACTTCTAGTTTCCCATTTAGGTTGCTAATACTTGGATTGTTTGGCCACCTCTTCGCAATTTAAAGAGTCAAGTACATTTGGCGATTTGTATAAGTTGTACAACAACGTCGTGAGGGGTGGCACTTTCTATACATTTTGTATCTTCAGATATGAGTGAATTTCCTTATTACAAAGATTCACAAAAAAAAGCGCGCTGTACCATTTATTTAAACAATTAGTCAATTGCCAAGTAAATGTGAGATTCATACGAACTGCTTTTCGGAGGAATCCAAATGAAAAAGGCGCTCCTTGCTCTTCCAATACCACTCGTTGCAATAGCGCTTGTACTCCTTCAATCTACTTCTACACATGCTTCCACGAGCCAAGCTATTAATCTCTCAGGGAATTCACCATATGCAATGGTTTCGGATAGCGGTGGAGACATATTTATTACAGACACCGTTGACAATACGGTTACCGAATTGTTCCCGAATCAAACTTCTGCTCCTTACGGAACAACGGGCAGCGGTCCCGTCGCTATCACCATAGATTCCAAGGGCAATCTGTACACCGCAAATTCAAATGCCAACACTGTAACGAAAATTGGATCCGGTGGGGTCTCCTCTACATTTGGGGTGACTGGAGTAAACCCACATTCGATTGTTATTGATGGCAAAGGAAATATATACACAGCAAACGAGGGTGATTCGACAATCACAAAAATTACCTCGTCAGGTAGCTCCAGGACCTTCGCATCAGTTTCAGGAATTCCGATAGGAATGACAATTGACCCTGCAGGGAATTTGTACGTATTGAATCAAGGTACAAATAACATTACAGAAATTTCTTCTACGGGAAGTACTTCCGACTACGCAGATTTAACGGGCGCTCCGATAGCAATGGCCATAGACGGTAGCAATGACCTCTTCGTATTAATGTCAGACTCATCGATTACCGAGGTAGTACCAAACGGTGCAACGGGAAATGTTTTTAGCGCGTTCTATAGTCCCAACGGGCTATCTTCTTCCGGAATTACAACTGATTCCGCAGGAAATGTGTACACCGTGAATCAAATCGGCGGGACCATTACTGAAATTGCGACTTCAGGAATAGCATCGACATATGGATCGGTTGGCAGCAATCCTGGTCAGATTATTGCCGACCCTTCTGGCAACATTTACGTATCCACCCCAACCGCACGACGCGTTACCCTGGTCACGCCGCTTGAAGTTCCCAAGATCACTCTTCCTTTTGGAACTACCACAGCCTATCTAGGTCGCCCGTTTCCCACCTATACAGTTTCATACTTCAGAGATTCAGCAAGTTTGTTCTCTATCTCTCCAGCGCTAACTGATCCTGGGTTAAATTTCAATGTTTCTACTGGACAGATAACTGGAACTCCTTCCGAATTAGCTGATGCTACCTCGTATGTAATAACCGCCTACAACGCGGCTGGATTTTCTCCCACGACTTATACATTCCGCGTAGTGAATGTTCCGCTCATCCCAAATATTTCACTGAGCACGAACTCAGTGATCGCCATTGCAGATGCGCCAATATCGGGTTACACAATTAACTCAACAGGGGGCCCAGCAGATAGTTATTCGATATCACCTTCGTTGGCGGTACCCGGATTAAATTTTGACACATCAACAGGATTGATTTCGGGAACCCCGACAGCTACATCCTCCGCAACGCTTTATACGATTACGGCTACAAATTACACCGGTTCGGCAACCGCCACTTTTACACTTACAGTGAATACACCTCCACTTCCAATAATCTCTCTCACTTCAACATCAGAGACTGCATACATTGGGATACCAATTGTTGGTGCGAGCACGGCATCAACTGGAGGCCCAATCGTCAGTTACACAATATCTCCATCGCTTACCGACTCGGGACTACATTTTGGAAGTAATGGTCAACTGAGCGGTACTCCAACAGTTGCGATATCTGCAACTCTCTACACGATTACTGCCTCTAATCTCACCGGATCTGCAAGTGCGACTTACTCACTAACTGTTGTTCCACCGCCACCTCCTGTGATTTCAATATCGCGCAGTTCGGAGACGGAACAAGTCGGTCATGAGTTGATGGGTTACAGCATTAATTCGACTGGCGGACCGATCGCCTACTATTCGATCTCTCCTGTCATTATTGATGCAGCGTTGTCATTTGATACAAGTACTGGATTGCTCACCGGACACGCTTCAAGGGCGCTAGCAACTACGCCATACACAATCACTGCACATAATGTGTCAGGAACGTCGTCGACGCAATTCACTCTAACTGCGTTCATGCCACTACCGCCTGCAATCAGCCTCACTTCAAATTCCGAATCAGCGTTAGTTGGCCACACACTAACTGGATATGGTGTAACTTCAACAGGCGGATCAGTCGATTATTATTCAATTTTTCCGACGCTTACAGATCCGAATCTGTCTTTCAATACTTCTACAGGACTAATAAGTGGAACTCCCTCAGTAGTAAATGCAGGGACTTCGTATCGGATCACTGCAACGAATGCAGCGGGCAGCTCAAGTGACACCTATAACTTGACTGTCACTATGCCTGCATTGCCCTCAATAACTATTAACTCGCAACCGCAAACGGTATTCGTGGGTCATTCCATTGTTACCGTGCTACCTGTCTCGCACGGTGGACCAATCGAAAGTTACTCCGTCTCACCAACAATTACAGATCCAGGTTTGAGTTTTAACTCCGTAACCGGATCGATTTCAGGAACACCCACACTCGCAAGATCCGCAACAAATTACGTGATAACCGCGCATAATGGTGCGGGTTCTGCAAACGCAACATTTAATTTGACAGTCATCATGCCGCAGTTACCTGCAATACGTTTATCTTCTAATTCAGAATCTGGAGTTGTGGGTAGTCAGTTAGTGGGGTTCACTCCAATATCAAGTGGTGGGCCAATTGACTATTACACGATCTCACCTCAAATTACAGATACGCATGTAAATTTCAATACAACAACAGGAGTACTTTCCGGAACTCCCAGTGCGTTACTCACCAGAACTATTTACACAATTGCGGCCGTTAACGGAGCCGGATCATCTACAGCGACCTTTACTTTGACAGTAGGTAACCCACCATCACCTGTCATCTCTGAGTCACGATCATCAGAAACCGGTTTAGTTGGCAGTTCAATTATTGGTCCACAAGTCACAGTGGTGAGTGGCCCCATTGATTACTTCTCTATCTCACCTCAACTCAATGATTCGGGGCTTACTTTCAATGTAACCACCGGAAATATTGTTGGTACCCCAACTGTCACATCACCGAACGTTGTGTATACGATCACTGGTCACAATTTTTCGGGCACTACTAGCGTGATGTATACGCTTCACGTCACCTTGCCGCCCCTGCCAAACTTAACTCTATTAAGCCCTTCGTCTCAAACTGGCTATGTTGGGATTCCGATTACTGCTGGGCACTTCAATAACATCGGAGGACCAGTAGCTACTTATTCAATTTCACCTGCTTTAGCTATACCTGGCTTGGTTTTTGATAGTTCTAATCAACAGGAAGTTGTTGGAACACCGACGGGAACTACTGCGGCAACGCTTTACACAATTACAGCAACCAATGCCGCGGGCTCCTCAATGATTTCATTTACTTTAGGCGTGGTCGTTCCTCCACCACCTGTTATCACAGCGATTCAAAGTTCATTTACAGCATATGTAAATGAACCGGTTCATATTTCTGGGATTAGCTCCACCGGAGGTCCTGTCTCTTCATGTTCGATTAGTCCAGCGCTGGTTGACCCTGGTCTTACTTTCAACAGTTCAGATTGTTCTATATCAGGTACGCCTACGTTGGTAACATCTGCAACCGTTTACACAATTACAGCGACGAACGTGTCGGGGCAATCGAGCGTTCGTATCACGATCATTGGACCACATGCACCACTGCCGATAATTAATTTAACTTTTCATTCAGAGATTGGTCATATCGGAACTCCATTAGCGGGAACTATTCCAGTTTCAAGCGGAGGACCTATAGACCGTTTCAGTATTTCTCCGGCCCTCACCGATCCGGGCTTGCACTTTGATACTACGAGTGGATGGTTAAGTGGAACGCCAACGTTACCTGCCAACACAACGCAGTACACAATTATTGCCTCAAATAATTCTGGTTCTTCAAGCGACATCTACACATTGAGTGTGCGAAATCTCGATGCGCCAGCAGCAACACTTGCGCAAAGTTCGGACGTTGCTTATGTTGGCACTCCTTATGTGGGTTGCTTTATTTCCTCCACCGCGGGAGCAATAACTCATTATTCGATCACACCGAACCCGGTGAATGGAATGATGTTTAATTCTGCGCAAGGCACAATATTTGGAACGCCAACAAAAGCATATGGACTTATTACTTATCGAATTACCGCATCGAATGATGCTGGCTCTTCTACAGTTACATTCACATTAAATATTGTTGATTCATCGAGTTCAGCTCAACCGAGCCCAACACCAACACCTGAGCCTCTTCCAACAGCTACCCCAACACCGACGCCGACTCCAACCTCGACTCCAACCCCAACGGCCAGTCCGTCACCAACTCCCTCAACGACACCTGAGCTTGCGGTCGCGCCAACTCCTTCGGGAACCCCAGTTCCGCGGCCTACCCAAGACGTAGTTGTGACCCAAACCCCCATTCCAACGCCCTCTCCAATCCCAACTTCGAGCCCAACTCCGACCCGTGAGCGGCCTACACGGGCCCCACTTGGTGCTAAAACCGCCTCGCCAGCCGCCCCGAGCCCTAGTCAGCTACCCTCAGTAAGGCCAAAAGTGAGTGAAATCCCCTCCCAATCGGCCATTTCGACGCCAAAAAGCTTAAAAATCGCTCCAAAAAGCCAAAATAAGGGGATTTTTTCCGCTTTTAAGCTCTGGAAAAAGCCGCTCCGAAGCCCAATTAGGGATTTATTCCTCTTGTTTACTGGGCACCTATATATATAGCCCCGCCACAACCGTACCGGCATTTCATCCATAAGCGGCCTTTCTCAGAAATATCTCAGATTACTCAAGGCTGAGTCACGGCTCCATAGTGCCTGAACGCACTAAAGTCAATAGTGAGTTGCGCTACAATAATCCAGTGTTTGTCCAGCATTTCGGCTGGGTGCTTTATATGTGGGTCATATTCTTTATATGCCAAGTTGGTTTGTTGCAAACACTTTGCAGACAAAACAACAACTAGTGAAGTCCAATCTAAAGAAAAAACGAGGTTATGAAAAAAAGTATTATTGCGCTCGCAGGTTTATTTGCGATCCTCGGATTCTTTGGCGCTAGTTCAGCTAATGCTGCGTATACAACAATCTTTTCACAATTGTCGGCTTCCCCTGATGGTATTGCTGTTGACTCCGTAGGCAATTTCTATATTTCGACGAGCGATCACCAAATCATCAAAATGGACAGCAACGGAAATATTCTAAATACCTGGACTTCGTCCCACTCCTCTTTGGGTGCGATCGCTGTGGACCGAACCGGTGACATATATGTGATTGCCCAAGCAGATCAAGAGCTCATCAAAATCAGTTCTTCCGGGACTCTCAACGACTCATTTGCAACCTTAGGAAACTCTCCGATCTCCCTCGTTACAGATAATGCAGGCAACGCCTATGTGACGAGCGATGATGGCTACGTCGAAAAAATCACCCCATCTGGCGTCACTTCAACTTATGGAGTAACAGACCCAAACACATATGCAATCGCAATTGATGGCACCGGAAATATTTATACCGCGAATGTCTATCCCGAGTCAGTCACCAAAATTGCAACTGATGGCACATCTTCGGTCTTGAAAAATTGGTACTCCAGTCACTTAGGAACTAATCCGCAACCTCTTTCCATTGCAGTTAATTCAACCGGCTATGTTTACGTCGGATGTATGGATGGAACCGTTATTAAAATAAGTCCTACTGGAAATGCAACTGTTGTTGCAACAGAACCCAACGGCATTGTTAGCCTCGCAATTGATTCAGCCAACAATGTATATGCTTTGGATGGTTCCGACAACCAAGTGTATGAAATTACTCCAAGCGGTGTGAGTTCACTTTTTGGAAGTACAGGCAATAATCCTGACCAGATCGTGATGGCGCCTTCTGGTGACATTTATTCGGCCGACTACGCCGATCAAACTATCTCGAGACTATCCATTCATGACACTCAGCCGGCATTTACTATTGACCCAACTCGACAAAGTGTCGTTGTAGGACATCCAATAATACCGGACTCAATTGCGTCGACGGGTGGTTCAACCCCTAGCTTTTCGATTTCTCCAACGTTGACTGACAGCGGACTTTCATTCGATTCAACGACCGGTGTGTTATCGGGTACCCCAACTGTTGTTGGCGATACTACTTACACGATTTCTACAACCAACACCGCCGGTACCGCATCGCAAACAATGGAACTCATTGTCAATCCCACTGCTCCTAATATCTCACTCACGTCATCAAATATTGTCGGAGTTGATGGATCGCCTGTAGTGGGTTATGGAATCGTGAATAGCGGCGGCGCATCGAGCTCATACTCAATTTCTCCTGCACTCCCATCCGGACTTTCATTCGATACCACAACTGGATTGATTTCCGGAACTCCCACTGTTGTCTCTGCAAACCAGACCTATACCGTCACCGCCACGAATGTAACCGCGCAAAGTTCTGCAACATTTACATTGACAGTAAATCCGGCCTCACCTGACATTTCACTTTCTACAACAACAATTACTGATGCGGTGAGCGTCGCAACCTCCACCTATACAGTAACCAATAGCGGCGGTACAGCCTTATATTCAGTCTCGCCAACATTGCCTTCAGGGTTAAGTCTCAATACGACTACAGGTGCAATCACCGGAACTCCAACGGCCACATCTGCATCAACTTTGTATACATTGACTGCGACCAATGTAACGTCGACATCAACTGCAACATTCACGTTAATTGTAAATATTGCTCCGCCTCGTATCACAGTTACACCTTCTTCAGAGACTGCAGATGTTGGTACTCCAATAGTCGGTTATTCAATAAACAATATTGGTGGCGCCGCTTCGCATTATTCGATTTCGCCAACTCCTCCCAGTGGTCTGAGTTTTGATTCGAGTACCGGATTGTTGTCGGGTACAACAGTCGGTACGTTCAGCGCAACCCCATATACGATCACTGCTACAAACATTTCTGGATCGAGTTCGGGGACGTATACACTAAACTCGATTTTGCTACCACCATTCTTTACTTTGTCGAGCCCGTCGGAATCCGTAACTGTTAATCACCCTATTGTCGGGTACACATTGACCTCGTCCGGCGGTCCAGTTGCCAGTTACTCAATAAGTCCGGGAGCCCCGGCCGGATTAACGTTTGATACTTCAACGGGGCTTTTGTCAGGAACACCAACCGTTCCACAAGTACAAACGTCTTACACAATTAGGGGCACAAACGCAACGAGCTATTCCTCGGCAACATTCAAACTGACTGTTCTTCCCAATGCTCCTAACATTTCACTATCGAGCTCCTCTGAAACAACTCCGGCTGGTCAACCCATAACTGGATACACAATTACTAATACAGGTGGAGCGGTTACAAGCTATTCGATATCTCCTTCGCCTTCAGGTGGATTATCTTTCAACACATCAACGGGTTTATTAAGTGGAACTACTAACCACGTCGGAACTCAGAATTTAACTATCACAGCTACCAATGCTGGTGGTACTTCTACCGCGAACTATGCGCTCACAATTGGTGTCGCTCTACCAGTGATTTCCCTTTCGAGCACATCAGAAACAACTACAGCGGGCCACGCAATTACCGGTTACTCCATTAACAGCACGGGCGGCGCAGTTGATAGTTATGCAATATCCCCATCCCCTTCCACGGGACTCACGTTCAATACAACAAATGGGCTATTAAGTGGAAGTACATCTTCAATCGGAACACAGCACTTCACTATTACGGCGACCAATGCCTCCGGAACCACAACTGCTACTTATGACTTGACGGTCAATATTGCAGCGCCAGCATTTACTCTCTCGCGTTCAAGCGAAACGGTGGTCGCTGGTGTCGCTGTAGGCGGGTACACAATTAATAGCACGGGCGGGCCAATTGCAAGCTACTCCATTTCTCCGTCCCCATCATCGGGGTTGAGTTTTAATACCACCACAGGATTGCTAAGTGGAAGTACAACATCAGTCGGTGTCCAGTCGTTTACTATCATGGCCACCAATACGTCAGGCAACACGTCTAGAATTTATACGCTCACCGTGAATCCAGTGGCGCCATCAATATCCCTTTCGCGCTCTTCTGAAACTGTAGTAACTGGTCACTCGATAAGCGGCTACACCATTACCAACACTGGTGGCGCGATCGCAAGCTACGCGATTTCACCGCCACCGTCGTCGGGGCTTACTTTCAATACATCCACCGGATTGTTGAGCGGAAGTACCACACATATTGGTACCCAGCACTTCACAATTACTGCTACTAACGTGACGTCTACTTCTACTGCGACATATGACCTTACCGTTACCATCGCAGCTCCATCGATCTCTCTTGATAGTACATCCGAGACTGTTCTTGCAGGTGATCCAATTTCTGGATATGGCATCAATAATGGCGGTGGCGCGGTCACTAGTTATGCTATTTCTCCTGCGCCATCAAGTGGTCTCTCTTTTGATACTTCTTCAGGCTTGTTAAGCGGCAGCACCACAACTCTTGGAACCCAACATTTCACCATCACTGCTACCAACGGAACTGGAACTTCAACCGCAACATACGACTTAACAGTCAACGTGGCACTCCCAATTATTTCGCTCTCCCAGAGCTCTGAATCCGTCGTGTCTGGGCAATCCATCGTTGGGTATACAGTTTCAAGCACTGGTGGCGCAGTTGCAAGCTATTCGATCTCACCAACACCTACGTCTGGACTCTCATTTAATACTTCTACGGGTGTCCTGAGCGGCGTCACTACGACGCCTGGTCTGCAACATTTTACTATTACTGCATCAAACGCTTCGGGTAGCACTACGGCGACTTACGACCTCACTGTAGCTGTGGCCGCTCCTAACATATCTCTTTCATCGAGCTCGGAGAGCATTTCGCTCGGAAGTCCTATATCTGGATACACAATTCTTAATAATGGTGGAGACGTAGCCAGTTACAGCATCTCTCCAACACTACCATCGGGTCTCTCATTTGATACCACGACTGGATTACTTAGCGGAACCCCGACGTCTACTGGTACAACAACATTTACGATCACAGCGACTAACGTCACCGGCAATTCCAATGCCACGTATCAATTAACCGTCAACGCAGTCGTCGTATCTGCTCCCTCGATTTCAATCAGCTCGAATACCGAAAGCATCCATATTGGGTCATCGATCACGGGATACACACTTACAAACACAGGTGGTCCGATAACCCGATATACGTTCGGGCCGATTGTTCCTTCGGGGCTTAATTTCGATACGACAACTGGTTTACTTACTGGAACGCCATCAAGTCCACAAGCTGCACGTAGATTTACGGTTACTGCAATAGGTCCAGGCGGAACTTCGGCAGTACATTACACACTGACAGTAATCCCAGATGCTCCAAACGTTACGATTTCTCAGAGCAGTGAAATTGTTACTGAAGCTTCTTCTGTAGTCGGTTACACCATTACAAATACTGGTGGCGCGGTGGATTCTTACTCGGTTTCGCCGACTCCACTCGACGATTTGTACGTTGATCCGACTACTGGAGTGTTCGGTGGGCGCACGTTTACGCAAGGAGATCAGACTTATACAATCACTGCGACAAATGCCGGTGGTTCCTCCAGCTTTACATATACATTGCACGTTATTGCGATTGCTCCCTCGATTACGCTCACATCTACTTCAGAGACCGATCAAGTGGGGAACCCGATTCAGGGTTATGGCATTTCGAACACGGGCGATGCTGTAACTTCGTACTCGATATCGCCAACGCTTATTGATTCAGGGCTTACCTTTAATCCTAATTCAGGAACAATTTCGGGGACTCCGACAATCACAGAATCGCAGACTTACACGATCACGGCGACTAACTCAGGCGGCACCTCTTCTGCTTCATATACGCTTAATGTGACTGTCGCTGTACCGAGCATTTCGCTTTCTTCAAATATCGAAACAGTTACGGCTGGGCAAACAATTGTGGGTTACACAGTTTCGGTCACACCATCCCCGGCAGATTATTTCCAAATATCCCCAGCGTTAACCGATCCAGGCCTTTATTTCGACAACTCAACTGGACTTTTGACTGGTAATCCATCGATTCCAGGGGACACGATTTACTCAATTTACGCTATAAATACTGCGGGCAGCACATTCGATACTTACGAACTCATCGTCAATCCCACCGCTCCTTCGATAACAATTACTCCCACGTTTGAGCAAGTCATTGTTGGCCAGGGACTGAGAGCCTACGCAATAGGCAATACCGGTGGCAGTGTTGATTCATATTCAATATCGCCTGGGATTACTGATCCGGGTCTCTCATTTGACCAAAGTACCGGACTTATATCGGGAACCCCGTCCGTAATTTCAGATACCACGTACACGATTACTGCGACAAATGTTACGGGTTCATCCTCTGCTAACTTAGAGCTTAATGTGATTCCAACTGCTCCACATATTTCACTTTCCCCTAACACATTGCCATCGATCATTATCGGGCAGAGTTTGCCGGCATACACGGTGAACATCACAGGTGGACCAGCGCTGAGCTATTCGATCTCACCAACACTAGCGGCCGGTTTGTCATTTGATACAACGACGGGACTGCTCACAGGTACACCTACTACTCTCGGAACGTTCACCTATTCAATAACGGCCACAAATCTCGCCGGACACACATTCGCGAATCTTCACTTTACGGTCAATCCCGAGCCTCCTGTAATTACGCTTTCCAGCACCTCCGAAACCGTAATAAAGAACACTGCAATGACGGGTTACACGATCTCCAATACAGGCGGAGCAATTACCAGCTATTCAATCTCGGGTGGAGCACTTCCTCCCGGGCTGAGTTTCAATGCGTCAACGGGTGTGATTTCTGGAACTCCAACAGTGCAACTTGCCGCTACGACATTTACAATTACCGCTAGAAACGCAGGAGGCAGTGGGACTGCGACATTTAGGCTTGCTGTAGTAAATCCGCAGCCACTCATTTCGCTCAGTTTAACTTCAGAATCTGCGCCATATGGTTCTCCAATTCAGGAATACAGCATTTCCAATGGTGGAGGTCGTGCCCTCAGTTATTCACTATCTCCAGCGATCAGCAATGGGCTATCGTTTAGCACATCAACAGGTCTGATTACCGGAACGCCATTGGCGGATGCTCCGGACGTTACTTACACAATTACTGCTACAAATGCCTCTGGAACTTCTACGGCAACTTTCGACTTGACGGTTGTAGAACCTGTTCCGAATATTTCGCTTTCGCGCACTAGCGAAACGGTGTTTGCTGGTCACGCAATCACGGGATACACGATTACTAATACTGGCGGTGTTATCGCAAGTTATTCGATATCTCCGGCAGTAAGTAACGGACTCTCTTTTAGTACAACGACGGGATTGATCTCTGGCACTCCAACGACAGCTGCTCCAGATGTCACCTACACAATTACGGCTATCAACGCCACTGGAACTTCTACGGCCACATATGACCTCACGGTGAATATCGTTGCGCCGAATATTTCGCTGTCTCATACATCAGAAACGGCAACGGTCGGCGCGCCAATAACTGGTTACACAATTACGAATACAGGTGGTCCGGCTGCTAATTATACGATCTCACCTGCGATCGGTAACGGGCTTTCATTCAATACTACAACCGGTATAATTTCAGGTAATCCAACGGCAGTTGCGTCAGTCGTAAATTACACAATTACAGCCACCAATTCATCAGGCATATCTACGGCGACATATGCAATTACAGTGACTGCAGCTGCGCCTCATATTTCACTTTCTAGTACTTCCGAAACAGTGACAATGGGACAAAACGTTGTCGGGTATACCATCAACAACTCAGGTGGAGCTGCGACCAGTTACACAATTTCACCATCAGTCAATTTAGGTGGAACGTTCTCATTCAATACGACTACGGGATTGGTGTCGGGATTCCCTGCGGCGCTTGGCACGTTCCCATACACGATCACTGCTACTAACAGCTCTGGTTCTTCAAGTGCTTCCTATACTCTGACGGTCAATGACACGGTCCCGGTCATTAGTTTGTCTTCGACCTCTGAAACTTTAGTTTCTGGACAGCCGCTCGTGGGTTACACAATCACGAGTACTGGTGGCGGTATTAATAGTTTCTCAATCTCGCCTGCAGTTAGTACGGGTCTGACCTTCAGCACAGTTACTGGTCTGCTGTCCGGACATCCACGAACGGTAGGAACTCAGCAATATACAATTACCGCGACAAACGGAACCGGATCTGGCTCTGCCACCTTTAATTTAACCGTTCTCGTGGCTGCTCCATCGCTCGCAATTTCTAGTCCGTCTGAGACTGTCGTCCTCGGTCAGGCGATCGTCGGATACACCTTTACGAATTCAGGTGGAGCCGTAGCGAGTTATTCCATCACTCCCGCGATCGCGAGTGGTTTGAGTTTTAATACATCAACTGGATTGCTGTCGGGCACCCCAACTGCAGTAGGACCGCTTTCATACACAATTACAGGTACGAACTCCACGGGCTCAAGCTCAATGAATTACGCGATTTCTGTTAATTATCCACGCCCACAAATCTCATTGTCGCAGACAAGTGAAACGGTGCAAGCTGGTCAAACAATTACTGGATATACCATCACTAATACTGGCGGTCCAATTACTAGTTATTCCGTACTGCAAACTTTGGCTCCCGGACTCTCGTTCGATAATTCAACTGGTTTGATCAGCGGAAGCACTTTGGTGCCAGGCGTATATAACTACACCATCAAGGCAACCAACTCGTCTGGCAACTCATCAGCAATCTATATCCTTAACGTAAACCTCAATGCACCATCCATTACTTTGAGCAATCCAATTGAGCAGATTCAAATTGGTCAGGCAATTGCTGGTTATACAATTTCGAATGCGGGCGGCATTATTACCAGTTACACAATTTCACCGTCACTACCTGCCGGACTAACTTTCAATTCGTCCAATGGTTTGATCCATGGCACGCCGCTAAGTCCGCAAGTCCAAACCGCCTACAGGATTACGGCGACCAACGCTTCCGGAAGCAGCTTTAGAAATTATAAGTTAACCGTCCTTCCTCTCGTTCCAAACATCACGCTTTCCAGTACTTCAGAGACGGTAGTTTCAGGTCAAAACATTGTGGGCTACACCATCACTAATAGTGGTGGGGCTGCTGACTCCTATTCCATTTCTCCAAGTGAAATGGATAATCTCAACTTCGACACCACAACCGGCTTACTCACGGGCTCGACAACCACTACCGGGCTACAGAGCTACACAATCACAGCTACCAACGCCTCTGGTTCTTCATCAGCGGTATATAACCTCACGGTCGTTGAGGCAGCACCATCTATCTCTCTTTCACGGACCACCGAGTCGGCAACCGTTGGTCAGGCGATTGCGGGATACACCATCTCTAACTCCGGTGGTGCCGCAGCAAGTTATTCGATCTCGCCTGCAATCGGAAACGGTCTGAGCTTTGACTCAACAACAGGTTTAATCTCCGGATCTCCCAATGCCCCAGCGTCACCGGTCACTTACACGATTACAGCTACCAACAGCACTGGTTACTCCTCGGCCACATACACCATTACCGTGGCTGTCGCCGCTCCAACGATTTCGCTCTCACGCACCACTGAATCAGTAATTGCAGGTCACGCTATTTCTGGATACACCATAACTAATAGTGGCGGTCCTATCTCTAGTTACTCGATTTCGCCTTCAACGAGCAATGGATTGACCTTCAATACCACGACGGGTCTCATTGTCGGAACTCCACTAGTAGCAGCTTCTCCAGTTACTTATACGATTACGGCAACGAATGCATCCGGTAGCGCAACCGCTAACTACACAATCACAGTAAGCGTATCCGCTCCAAATATTTCTTTGTCCCGCTCAACTGAATCAGTTGTGGCAGGTCATGCTGTCTCTGGCTACACCATTACTAATACAGGTGGCGCAGTAGCTAGTTATTCGATCTCACCTGCAATTAGCAATGGCTTGAGCTTTAATACTTCAACGGGTCTAATCTTCGGTACCGCAACAACGCCTGCAATAGCAGTTACATACACAATTACTGGAACAAACGCGTCGGGCTCATCAAGCGCCTCATATACGGTTACGGTAACTGTAGCAGCTCCAAGTATTTCACTCTCGCAGACCTCTGAATCTGTAACTGTTGGACACGCAGTCACGGGATACACAATCTCTAACACCGGTGGCACAGTAGCCAGCTATTCGATTTCACCTGCGATTAGCAATGGGCTGAGCTTTAGTACCGTGACCGGTTTGATTTCAGGCACGCCTTCCGCTGCTGCCGCAGTTGTTGCCTACACGATTACTGCGACGAACGCGACGGGTACCTCTACCGCGAACTACTCTCTGACAGTTACTAGCGCACCTGTAGTTCCACAGGCCCCAGCAATCACGCTTTCCTCAACGAGCGAGAGTGTCGTTCAAGGTAACCAAATCGTGGGATACACCATCAGCAATAGTGGTGGATCAGCTGTCTCGTACTCCATCTCACCTGCAGCTAACAATGGCCTTACATTCAATACGGCCACTGGATTGCTATCAGGGGCACCTACCGATGGTCCGACAACAAAGGTATTTACCATTACTGTCACAAATACCGGCGGTACTTCTACAGCGGTATTTACTTTGACAATCACTATTCCACAAAATCAGCAGCAAAGCGTCGCAGCACCGGTCATTCAAATTTCTAGAACTTCCGAGTCTGTAGTCTTTGGTCATGCAATTGCGGGCTATACCATCGCAAATACCGGTGGAACGGTGGTCAGTTATTCCATTAGCCCTGCAGTTACTAACGGTCTATCGTTTGACACCACTTCTGGTTTGATCTCTGGATCACCTGTCGCCGTAGCAAATGCTGTTACTTATACGATTACTGCCACAAATGCATCGGGTAGTTCAACAGCTACATACACATTAACGGTTACAGGATTACCGCCAGTGGTAATTGCGCTTCAGCAATCCATCATTACCGGCATGTCTCCTGTTACAGGAGTGCCAGGAGTCGCCACGCAGGTTGTGGTAACAGGTACATTCCCGCAGCAAGTTACTGCGATCGCTATTAATAACGCCAATCTGCCCACAGGAAGTTGGAAGCAGACGCTCACCAATATTTCGTTTACGATCCCGGCAAGGGCAGCAGGAAAATACACCGTGCAGATTTATGACAATGCGGCACCAGTATTGGCACAGCAGACGTTCACCTTTGCGGTTGGGTCGGGTAGCTCATCAACTGGCTCTACAGGTGATGGTGGCACAAAGTTGACCGGCACGGGGACGATCTCCATTACTCCAAAGCCTAAATCCGTCCCTCATTACATTTACGAGCAGTGCGTAAACAAAAAGGGCAGCGTCCGTATCGCATACGGCCTTAATCCTGTTTGTCCGGTTGGTTTCGTTAAGAAGTAACTTCTAAAGCGAAGTGCTCGAAGCATCTTGCCACCAAGCGATGGCGCGGAGAGCATAAAAGGTAAGCCACTTGGATGGCTCGCCAACCTCTGAATCTACTTCGAACCAGACTCGACCTTTTAGTTTGGTTTGTTGAATCCACGTACCATCTGGTTCTCGCATTTCTTTGAGTGAGTTAATGACATCGACCAGACGGGCATCGGGATTCTTTTTTTCATGCAATGCGCTTATTCGGAAATAATCCAAAGCGTTCAGAATTGTGTATCTCCATCTAAATGGGTATGTGAGCTCGGTAATCCACGGCGCAATTAACTCTCCATCGTTCTCCTTAAACATGAGGCGCCTGCGCAACAAATATTCTTCTCCGCGCTCCCTGGCAGTTTTGAGTTCGGGGGAACCTCCGACTTTAGTCTCGTGATACAAAATTCCGCGAAGCGCATTCAGAGTTGAATTAACGGAAGAACGTTTCGCTCCGTCAACCCAATCGCAATTCCAACCGCCATCTTCAAGTTGGTGGTCTATGAACCATTGGGCAATACCCTCGACATCTGCACCAAGCCAGGCTCCATTGGCCAATGTATATCCGTTAATACAGCAGTCCACTTCACCGTTCCAGTAGGGTGAACCGTCGTAATCCCACCTGGAATTAAGTGCAAGGCGTGACGCCGTATCACCTAATACTGAAGCTTCAACACCCCATTCTCGAAGCGCATTAAGGCTCCACGTAGTCGCAGTCCACGGCTGACCCGCTCCTGGAGCCGCCTCCGGTCCCTTGAAATCAAATTCCTTAGGAAAGTATGACCCACCGGCCCACTGACCATCCTCATCTTGCACATCCAGAAGTTGGCGTGCAAAACCATATTCGAGCATTTCAGACTTCGTCTGCAACCAGGTGGCTTGTGGAGTATTGAGAAGGTCGCGTTCTACCTGCCATCGCAAAGTGGGATCGGAGTCCAATAGCCATTGGAATAATTCGGATTGCATGTATCAATCATAAAACTATTAACTTATTGAATTGTGAAGCCTATGATATGCAAAGCGTAGTCATTGGGGGCTCGGCAGATGTCCATGGCAATCATCCGATTCGTGGATAGCGACGGCCATATAAGAATTGGTCTGAGCTGTGATGACGGTGCTACCTATGCCCTCCACCTTTCATCCATTTCCGATGTATTGGAGCGCTCTCTTGACGATATTCGCAGAATTATCGAAAGCTCGGTCGCTGCCAGCGAAATAGTTTTCCCGTCGCAGATTCTTGCCCCTATTGATAATTTGACGGAGGTTTGGGCGGCCGGAGTCACTTATAAGCGATCGAAGGTGGCGCGCGAAGAGGAGAGTGGCCACGCGGACGTTTATTCACGTGTCTATAACTCCGAAAGACCAGAACTATTCTTTAAGAGTGTTGCATGGCGGGTTTCTGGCCCAACAGATCCGATAGGTGTGCGACCAGATTCAGAGATAAATACGCCTGAACCTGAGATTGCAATCGTCTGTAATAGCTTTCAAGAAATTATTGGCGTAACAATTTGTAATGATGTTTCTTCTCGATCAATTGAAGGCGAAAATCCTTTATATCTTCCCCAGGCAAAGGTATATGCCGGCTCATGTGCGATTGGACCCGGCATTATCCCCATTTGGGAAATTAATGACATATACAGTTTGTCCATCTCGGTTTCGGTGCAGAGGGGTAGCACCTATGTATGGGAAGGGGAGACATCCACGTCTGAGATGCACAGGAGTTTTGAAGATCTTGTTCGCTATCTGTTCATGAATATACTTTTTCCCCACGGTGTCTTTCTCTCTACTGGAACGGGAATTGTGCCGGAAATGTCATTTACTTTAACTTCTGATGACGTCGTCAATATTTCAATTGATCAAGTAGGTGAGTTGTCTAATAAAGTGAAGGCTGCCACGCCGGAAAATTTTCCGGCACTTTTTCGTTAACTAGTCTGCATTGGTATTTCCCAGAAGGTACTTCGTGCCCTATGATGAATTGATGGATAATGATGCTTCACAACCATTACATCCGACAGCTCAAAAGCTTGTCGACACCGTCATAGAGATGCTGCAAACCACCACGTACAAAAACATCAAATCAGAAAATGTTTTGTTACGTAGTGGAATATCACGTGGTCCTTTGTACCACCACTTCGCAAATTTCGATGATCTTATCGAAACTGCACAGGCGCAAATATTCCGCAATTACAGCAGCATGCTTATTGGGGAACTTAATCGTGTATTAGATGTATGTAGCGATCCTGCTGATGCACAAAGACAATTTATGCAATATTTAAAATCTACTGCGACAACTCCCTCAATCGCGATTCTCAATCAACGTATAGGAATTATCTACAATGCTTCATTTGTTCCACCATTGAGGGATAAATTAGCTGAGTCTGAAGAAGCGCTCACGCAGTCATGGATTCGCACTTTTGAACGTTTTGAAGCACGAGGCTGGACCGAGCGCCTTGTAGATCCTCGGGGGCTAGCAATCCTGATGCAGGCGACATTTATCGGGCGTGTCCTCGATAGTTTGTCAAATACTCAGATGGATCCAGTCATTTGGTGCCATACCATCTTCAATTTGGTGCAGAACTTCTTCTTCCGCCTCGTTCCAATTGCAAGGAGTGAAATGCAACTTTAGACTTCTCCTGTCGATCAATTCGAGGGGAATTTTGTGTCTAGTTCATCGCCTGCAGTATCTAAAGTATCTAACCGTTCGTCCCATCGTCGCCTCATCCTAATTGCCTCAATTGTCTCAATTGTGTGGCTGATGATCAGCGGTGCCACAGGCCCATTATTTGGAAATCTATCTACTGTCCAGAAGAACGATAATTCCAAATTCCTTCCAGCGAATACCGAATCTTCTAAAGCCTCTGACGCTATAAATAAGTTCTCGGATAACAGTACAAATAATCAATTTCCGACGCTTATCCTTTTCGAAGGTAATGTTGATCAGAGCAAAGTCATATCTGCAAATGCATTTGTACAAGGCTTAACGTCGAAGTATCTGATTGATTCGAATGGTCAATTTATCAAAGATAAGCACGGCAAGCCGATAGAGATTCCGATCTCTAACTACTTAGCAAAAGGTGCTCAAATAGGCGCCTTCCCGTCGGCAAAAAATGATGCGATTTTGGCGAACATTCCTTTGGATTCCAAGACGGCCGGAGACATTTTGCCTAACAAGAAACCTGTCTTGCCTGCCATTGTTACGACTATTCGGTATTACGCCTCTCAATATGCGAGTGCTAATGGATTTGTTACCCACACAACCGGATTAGGCGGATTATTTGCTGACCTCTTTGACTCTTTCAAAGGGCTCGACTCGAGTCTTCTTCTCGTGACTGGGATGGTGATTGCTCTTATTCTCATTGTCGTTTATCGCTCGCCCGTCTTATGGATACTTCCTCTTATGTCCGCTGGTTTTGCACTCACACTCGCGGGTGGAGTCATCTACGAACTTGCCAAGCACAATGTGCTCACTCTCGATGGCCAGTCACAAGGAATCCTCTCTGTATTGGTATTAGGAGCAGCGACTGATTATGCGCTCTTACTCATCGCAAGATATCGCGAAGAATTGCATAACCATGAGCATCGCGTTGACGCGATGAAAGTTGCTTGGCGCGGAGTAGTTGAACCGATTGTTGCATCAGGCTCTACCGTAGCGCTGGGCTTGTTGGTATTACTTCTTTCGCAGCTCACGAACAATCGTGGCTTGGGACCAGTTGGTGCCATTGGAATTGTTTGCGCAATGATCACAATTCTCACTTTGTTGCCTGCACTTCTAGTCATCTTTGGTCGTTGGATTTTCTGGCCAAAGCGCCCTAAATTCAACACTGAGGATGAAAAGCTAGCAGGTATCTGGTCGAAGGTAGCTCGCTCTACGGAGAGAAATCCGCGTAAGTTTTGGTCAATCGCGATACTCATATTGGTCGTTCTTGCCTCATTTTCGACGACTTTGCACGCGAATGGCCTATCTACAGCTCAATCTTTTACAAAGCGAGCTGACTCGGTAATTGGCCAAGATGACTTAACGAAGTATTTCCCTGGTGGCCAAGGGCAACCAACACAGATAGTTGTCAGCGCTGACAAAGCTGACGCCGTAATTGCGGGACTCAAGTCGTTTAGTGGAGTGAGTGAAGTTGCGCCACAAACCGTATCTCCTATAGTTCCTGGACAGCCGATGCCTGCCATCAAAATCGTAAACGGCAAAGAGTTGCTGAATGTGACGCTTGCATATGGTCCGGACACTAGCGCCGCAATCAAACTAGTGCCGCCACTGCGAACAATGGTTCACGGAATTGACCCAACATCATTAGTTGGTGGAACGTCCGCAGTCTTCAACGATGTGGACGCTGCTACCCGTAGAGATCAAAAGGTAATCATCCCGGTTATCTTGCTATTAATAGCGATTATTTTGGCTCTCTTGTTGCGCTCTGTTGCGGCATCAGTTCTCTTGCTCGCGTCTGTAGTAATTTCTTTCTTGGCGACTCTGGGAGCATGTTCGATCGTCTTCCACCATATATTTCACTTTGCCGGGGAAGATTCGTCGTTCCCACTCTTTGCTTTTGTGTTCCTAGTAGCACTGGGTATTGACTACAACATCTTCCTTATGACCCGCGTTCGTGAAGAGACCATTAAATTCGGTACGACTCGTGGAATGACAAAAGGCGTAACGGTCACAGGTGGAGTTATCACTTCAGCTGGAATAGTTTTGGCGGCAACATTTAGCGTGCTTGGAATCCTTCCGCTGGTGTTCTTGGCGGAACTTGGCTTCGCAGTGAGTTTTGGAGTTCTGTTGGATACTTTGTTGGTGAGATCAATTCTTGTTCCAGCACTCGTCCACAGCATCGGACCAAAGGTCTGGTGGCCATCCAAACTTGCTGATGAGGTCGCTGATCAGAATGCTTAAGTTTTCTGCCGAAGTATTAAAGGCGAAATCAGCAGGTCTGCCGATTGTTGCTTTGGAATCAACGATTATTAGCCATGGTTTGCCACGCCCCCGAAATCTCGAGGTGGCGTCGGAAGTTGAGGAGATAGTCCTGGGCACTGGCGCTGTTCCTGCGACAATCGCTTTACTGGATGGTGAGATCCACGTCGGCTTGGAGCATGACGAACTGGTTCGTATTGCGAATGACGATAACGTAGTCAAAGCTTCGACCCGCGACTTAGCTGTTATTGCAGCTACGAAACAGTCCGCTGCCACGACCGTGGCGGCGACAGCACATATCGCTCGCCTTGCAGGTATCTCTGTCTTTGCGACCGGGGGACTCGGTGGAGTTCATCGTGGGCATACATATGATGAATCTGCAGATTTAATTGCGCTGGCAGAAACACCGATCGTGATTGTTTGCGCTGGAGTGAAATCAATTCTGGATGTGCCGGGCACGCTAGAGCGCCTAGAAACCTTTGCGGTGCCAGTACTTGGTTATCGCACTAACAAGTTCCCTGGCTTCTATCTCACCGAATCAGGATATGAGATCGAACATCGCGTTGAATCAGTGGCGCAAATTTCTGAGATCTGGGCCAATCGCTTCGATCTTGATACGGCTGATCGCGCTGTGGTCATTGCAAATCCTGTAGTGAATCAGATGGAGAAACGGCTCCATGATCAGATTTTGGAATCGGGACTTCGATCAGCGGAAGAAAATCACATCACCGGGAAAGCGGTCACTCCATTTTTGCTTGAGTACTTCCATACGCAAAGTAAGGGTGAGTCGCTGCGCGTGAACATCGACATCATCAAATCTAATTCCGAACTTGCGGCGAAGATCGCAATCGCTATAAATCGATAGTTCGATAGCGCCAATACATCAAATGACAAAGATCCTCTGCTTAGGCGACATCATGCTTGATGTCACTGCAGTGGTGGGTGCACCGATATCACAGGGTGTTGAAACGAGGGCATCCATCTCCACCCAAGGAGGTGGTGCTGCAGCAAACGTAGCATCATGGCTAGCAGTACATGGCACCGAAGCATTTCTTATCGCTCGAGTAGGTGACGATGCTGCTGGCAGAACGGTTCTCTCAGAGCTAGACGGTTACGGTGTGCAGCACAGCAACACGGTAATCCCGGATGCGAAGACCGGAGTGGTTGTTGTACTCGTAGATGCCTTGGGGGAACGCACAATGTTTCCTGACTCCGGTGCTAATTCGGGTTTAAGCCTGATCGATCTCCCGGATTTACAGTGGTTTGATGCAGTTTATCTTTCGGGGTATCCGCTCGTTAATCCAAAGTCTCGAAATGGCGCATTGGACATCTTGCGAGAGGTTCGTGCAAGTGGCTTGCCCGTTGTATTTGATCCATCCACAGTAGGGGTTCTCCTGGAAGTAGGGTTGCAAACCGTGCGTGAGTGGCTCACCATGGTGGATGTTGTGATCATGAACGACGAGGAGGCTCATTTCATCACTGGTAAGCAGAACCCCATAGATGCTGCCACTGAGTTGCTCGCGCTTACTGAAACTGTAGTTATTAAACGTGGCGCTAATGGAGCGTTGGCCAAGATGCGCGGAGGGCAATTAGAACAAGTCTCCGCGCTCGATGCAGAGGTCATTGATACGACTGGTGCCGGCGACGCATTTGCTGCCGGATTTATACAAAGCTGGTTTGAGCACAAGAACCTGCTGGAGGCGCTTAACAGCGGCACTCGATTCGCTTCCGAATGCGTAGCACACGTTGGATCGCGCCCCCAGTTATAGGGTTGAGCACTTTGGAGCGGATGCGTCTACTTCCAGAAGGAGATATGTGCCTTTGAAATCACCCACCCAAAGTTATCGGCGGTGATTCCATGATGCTTTGCGGCCAAGCCTAAAAGGATGAGCGAGGCTCCAGCCAATGCAATGTTCTTGAAGAATATAGATTGTTGTGTCTGCTTTGCCATTGCATCAGTTTCTGTCCAGAAATTATGGAAGATGAGCGCTGTCGCAAAGAGAAACAGAACGAGTAGGAGTGCGGATAGGTCTACCCAAATACCGAGCAAAATTCCCAGTCCCGAGAGCAAAATAACGACTCCAGAAACAATCACGCCGAATTTTGCAGCAGGTAGTTTCTTGTATTTAGCGTATGCCGTGAGGGCCTCGGTCTTCATAAGATGATTCAAACCACTTGCAATAAAGAGAAGCGCGAAGAGAACTCGTCCCAGATCAATGACAACTTTGTCCATATGTTTCCCTTTCTAACTTTGGGCATTTGCCCAGAAGCGGATGTAACGAAATTAAGGTTAGGCTATTTCGTTGAAAATTCAATCAAATACGGAGTATGTCGATGAGGAAAATAATTCCTTGCTGGTAGCAAAGATTTGCTCATGCGAAGAATCCGCGTTTAGGTTTATTCTTTGGTCAATGTAAAAATTGCGACATGGTTACGTCATCACTCATCATTGGTGTAATCATTGCCGCGCTAGTTTTTGGAGCAATTGAACGTAGTCGCGCAGGACGGATTAAGAATATTAGTAAAGGCAAACACGTCATTGATGCTTCTGACATCGGAACTGAACTCGGTTTGGTTGCAACAATTCTGCAATTTTCAAGTGCATTCTGTGCCCCATGTCGCATAACGCGTGGAACTTTATCTTCAGTTGTGACTTCGTTCAGTGGAATCAAACATGTTGAAATTGACGCAGAGAAAAACTTGGAGTTGGTACGCAAGTTAGATATTAGACAAACACCGACAACTTTATTTCTCAATAGTGCTGGCCAAGAAATTGCGAGAGCAGTTGGCGCTCCGAAGCGCGATCAAGTCATTAGCGCGCTGGAATTGATTTCACATGAGTGAGCTTCGTGAAATAGATGCCAGGGGACCTAGGTGGTCTGCTGGGTTAACCGCCATCGTCCTGAGCGTTGCCCTCGTCACAAAGTCACCCGTGGTGATCGCCGTCCAATTGGTGCAGTTCGGATTCGGTGCATTTGCTACCCCACCTAAGTCGCCATACGGGATTTTGTACCGCAAACTTGTGCAGCCTCGGCTACCCAAGACATTCGAGAGCGAGGATATTCGCCCCCCCCAATTTGCCCAAGGTGTCGGGTTCGTTTTCGCGCTGCTTGCAACTATTGGGGCGCTAAGCCATACCTGGCCACTCTTTACCGTTGCGACCGCTTTCGCCCTATTTGCCGCACTTCTAAATTCGGTATTCGGCTACTGCCTCGGTTGCAAGGTCTACCTCTTGGGGGTTCGTTTACGTCATAGGTAGAGTGGGGGCATGAAAAGCTTCAATAACTTTATCGCTGGCAAGTCCGTACCTTCAAAGTCCGGTGCCACCTCAGAGATCATTAATCCGGCCACTGGTCAGGCTTATGCCACTGCCCAACTCTCTGGCAGTGAAGATATCGACACCGCGCTCCATGCCGCGCAAGATGCCTTTTCCGTCTGGCGCGACTCAACTCCGTCAGAGCGCCAACGCGCACTTCTGAAGATCGCTGACGCCTTGGAGTCTCGCGCTGAAGAGTTAGTAGCTATCGAATGTGAGAACACGGGTAAGCCGACCGATCTCACAATGTCTGAAGAGATTCCACCGGCACTTGATGAGATCCGATTCTTTGCTGGTGCTGCTCGTAATTTAGAGGGTAAGTCTGCCGGTGAATATATGCGTGGAATGACCTCATTTATTCGCAGAGAGCCTGTCGGTGTCTGTGCACAAGTAACTCCATGGAACTATCCAATGATGATGGCCGTGTGGAAGTGGGCGCCAGCGATCGCTGCCGGAAATGCGGTCGTAATCAAACCCAGTGATACGACTCCCGCATCAACACTATTTATGGCAGAGATTGCCTCAGAGTTTCTTCCTGCCGGAGTATTTAACGTAGTAACTGGGGACCGCAACACCGGTCGCATGTTGGTTGAACATAAAATACCAGCGATGGTCTCTATCACTGGATCGGTTCGCGCAGGTATGGAAGTTGCGCAATCAGCGAGCCAGGATTTGAAGCGAGTACACCTCGAGCTTGGTGGGAAGGCGCCGGTCGTAGTTTTTGCTGACGCTAACTTAGAGGCAGCAGCAGAAGCTATCGCGCTCGCTGGTTATTTCAATGCCGGTCAAGATTGCACGGCTGCTACTCGGGTATTAGTAGATGAAAAGGTTTACGAAAAATTTGTGGCTTTGCTTGCAGAGCAAGCGCGGAACACAAAGACTGGCGCACCCGGGGAAGAAGCGCTTTACGGGCCGCTTAATAATGCAAATCAGTTAGCCCGCGTAAAAGGATTTATTGATCGCGCCCCATCCCACACCCAGATAGTCACCGGCGGCAAGGTCATTGACCGTGCTGGATACTTCTTTGAACCCACTGTCATTGCTGGAGTGCGCCAAGATGATGAGTTAGCTCAGAGCGAGATATTCGGTCCAGTTATCACCGTGCAGAAGTTCGGCAGCGAAGCAGAAGCTATTTCATTCGCAAACGGCGTTCCTTATGGCCTCGCATCTAGCGTGTGGACTCGGGATCACGGAACCGCGATGCGGATGTCGAAGGCACTTGATTTTGGTGTTGTTTGGATTAACACCCACATTCCATTCGTTTCAGAGATGCCACACGGTGGATTTAAGCACTCTGGCTATGGCAAAGACCTATCCGCATATGGCTTTGAGGATTACACCCGCATCAAGCACGTGATGACCAACCTCAACGGGTAGGGTTTCCACATGGAAAACCGCTTCCCGATTTTCGACGTAGCGCCGGTTGTCTATTACGGGGAAGAGGTGGTTCCCGTAAAGTCGATTGCAGAAGAGTCAATCAACGTCCGCGCGACCGTAGTTCGCGAAGGTCATGATGGTTTGCTTGTGGAAGTGGTGCTCATTGATCCCTCGGGTGTCGAAGTTTCACGTACACCGATGCGCGAATTCTGGCCGGGGACTGACCGATATGAAGCGGAAGTTCGCACGAATTCACTTGGCTTATGGCATTTCTATATTGAAGCATTGAGCCCTGATCGCACCCTTGCCTCTAAAAGTTCCCTATACCCGATTTTTGCCGAGAATGATCTCGCACTAATCGGGGCTTGGTATGAATTCTTCCCGCGCAGTGAAGGTGCAAAATTAAATAAAGATGGCTCAATCACTTCCGGAACCTTTAAGACCGCTGAGCGTTCATTACAGCGTGTCGCTGATATGAAGTTTGACGTGCTCTATCTGCCGCCAATTCATCCGATCGGATATGCCTTTCGCAAGGGCCGAAACAATACGTTGACGCCTACCGAATCCGATCCCGGGGTTCCATGGGCAATTGGAAATAATGATGGCGGCCATGATGCGATTAATCCGGTGCTGGGCACGATGGCAGATTTTGAGCATTTCGTTAAAGCGGCTTCCAAGTTGGGTATCCGCATTGCGATGGATTTTGCATTGCAGTGTTCACCAGATCATCCGTGGGCGAAAGATCATCCAGAATGGTTCACGATTCGTGCTGACGGAACGATTGCATATGCCGAAAATCCGCCGAAAAAGTATCAAGATATTTACCCGATTAATTTTGATAAAGATTACGCAGGCATGCTGGCGGAATCATTCCGCGTGCTTGAACTTTGGATTTCAAAAGGCGTAAAGCTCTTCCGGGTCGATAATCCGCACACAAAGCCGGTTCAGTTCTGGCACGAATTGATCGCCAAGGTAAATCGCACCTATCCTGATGTGGTTTTCTTATCTGAAGCTTTCACGCGCCCTGCGATGATGCATGCGCTGGGCAAAGCCGGTTTTCAGCAGTCCTATACCTATTTCACTTGGCGCACGTCCAAGGAAGAGTTGCGTGCATATGGCACGGAAGTTTCTGTTGAAACGAGCGCATTCTTCCGCCCGAATTTCTGGGTAAATACTCCAGATATTTTGCCTTTCCACCTACAAAGTGGCGCTCCTGCAATATTCGCAATGCGTGCCCTGCTTGCTTCGACAATGACGCCTTCGTGGGGAATGTATGCCGGCTTTGAGCTGTACGAGCACCTTCCACTTCGTGAAGGCGCCGAAGAATATTTAGATTCCGAAAAGTATGAGATCAAAGTGCGCGACTGGTCTAAACCGACGCTTGCACCATTTATCTCATTGCTTAATTCGATTCGCCGCGACAACCGCGCACTTCAACGGCTACGTAACCTCCGCTTTCACCCGACAGACTCTGACAAAATCATTGCTTACTCTAAACGTGATGGAGAAAATCTGATTTTGGTCATTGTCAATCTAGATCCGATCCATGCCCAAGAAACTATCGTTCATTGGAACTTCTATGACCTAGGAATTGCGGAGCAACCAATGAAAGTAACTGACTTGATTTCGGGATACACATTCGAATATGCACCCCACACTTGGGTGCGAATTGATCCGGCAACTCCTGGCACACCGGTGGGACAGATACTCAAGGTTACGTTGTGAGCGAGACCTTAAAGGTCCAACGCAGCTTGGGCGAACTCGATCTTTACCTCATCGGAGAAGGTCGACATGAAGAGTTGTGGAACGCGCTTGGCTCGCATGTGGTTACAGACTCCGATGGAAATCTCATTGGTACTCGCTTTGCAGTATGGGCACCTAATGCGCGTGCCGTCTCACTCATAGGTTCATTCAATTACTGGGACAAGAATTCGCATTCCATGCACGCACTTGGCAGCAGTGGAATATGGGAGCTTTTCGTCGAAGGTGTTGGAGTTAACACCCCTTATAAGTATGCGATCTTGGGACTCCACGGTAATTGGGTAGATCATGCAGATCCAATGGCGCAGGCAACTGAGCATCCACCTCATACCGCTTCGGTTGTCACGCAATCCAATTACACTTTTAAAGACCAGCAGTGGCTCGACCAACGGTCTCGGTCAACGCCTTGGCAAGATCCCGTAAGTATTTATGAGGTACACATTGGATCTTGGAAACCTGGATTGATGTATACAGATTTGGCAACGGAGCTCGTCTCGTACGTGAAATCAATGGGTTTTACGCATGTTGAATTCATGCCAGTATCAGAGCATCCATATGGGCCCTCATGGGGTTACCAAGTCACCTCGTTTTATGCACCAACTTCTCGCTTTGGCTCACCAGATGAATTTAGGTACCTCGTGGATGCACTCCACCAGGCAAATATTGGAGTAATCATCGATTGGGTTCCGGCACATTTTCCAAAGGATCAATGGGCACTAGCTCAATTCGATGGAACCGCGCTGTACGAGCATGCCGATCCTAGGCAAGGAGAACACCCGGACTGGGGAACGCTGATTTTCAATTACGATCGCAATGAAGTTCGTAATTTCCTCGTTGCAAGCGCGCTGTATTGGCTGAAGGAGTTTCATATCGATGCGATTCGCGTCGATGCGGTCGCTTCGATGCTCTATTTGGATTATTCACGAAATGATGGTGAGTGGATTCCAAATCAGTTTGGTGGTCGCGAGAATTTGGGCGCAGTACGTTTTCTCCAGGAACTTACATCAACGTGTTATCGCGAAGTTCCAGGTTGCATGATTATTGCCGAGGAATCTACTGCCTGGCCCGGTGTCACCCGCCCGACAGATACCAATGGATTGGGGTTTGGGTTTAAGTGGAATATGGGTTGGATGCATGACACCTTGAAGTACATCGAGGAAGATCCGATCCACCGCATGTATCACCATGACATGATCACAAAATCGATTCTCTATGCCTGGTCTGAAAATTACATCCTTCCTTTTTCGCATGATGAAGTTGTGCATGGCAAAGGTTCCATGATCTCAAAGATGCCTGGTGATCGTTGGCAACAATTGGCAAATCTTCGGGCGCTCTATGGATTTATGTGGGCACACCCAGGTAAAAAGTTGCTCTTCATGGGATCAGAGTTCGCGCAATCTCAGGAATGGAACTCATCACAATCCTTGGATTGGCATTTAACACAGTACCAAGAACATCAGCAGATCCAGCAAACCATTGCAGATTTGAATGCTACTTATAAGGGTCATAGGGAGTTATGGCAGCAAGATATTTCGCCCGCGGGATTCAAATGGCTTGTCGTTGACGACGGCGCCGCAAATATTGTTGCTTTTGCACGATTTGATTTTGAGGGTAATCCGCTCGTATCGCTCACTAATTTTTCGCCTGTCCCTCACCATAGTTACAAGCTTCCCCTTCCTGGAGAACATCAATGGCAGGTTCTGCTTAATACAGATGATCTGAAATACGGCGGATCTGGCGTCACACCAACTGAAATACCTACTTACAACAGTGAATATAAAGGGTTTCCGAGCCATACCGTGTTATCCGTACCACCTCTTGCTACGGTTTGGCTCGTACCTGTTACCAACAGTTCACCTAGCTGATAGGTCGATAACCGATATTCTCTGCCAATGGCTAGAGGCGATCAGCGGTACTTGGGTTCACATGAAACCCATGAAGGTACCAATTTCGCGATCTGGGCGCCGTCGGCTACGAAAGTTGAACTCTGTCTGATCAACATAGAAGACGGAAAATTTGTTGAAACTCGTCACGAACTCGTAGACCGTAATGGTCCGATTTATCATGGGTATTTCCAAGGCGTTCGCGCCGGACAGCGCTATGGATATCGGGTTTATGGTCCCTGGGATTCAGCAAATGGTTGGCGCTTTAATCCAAATAAGATCTTGATTGATCCTAATGCACACAGTGTTGTCGGAGAGTTGCAGTATGTGCCAGAGATTTATTCGCATGTTGCTAGCGATGGGCTTGGAAACGGCGATCTTGATGTCATGGATACCCGCGACAATCTAGATTTCGTTCCACACTCTGTCGTAGTCGCAAGCAAGCGTGTGACAGATACTCGTCCCATCACTAACTGGTCAAAGACGATTATCTATGAAGCTCACGTCAGAGGACTGACCGAGTTCAATCATCAGATTCCCGAAGCGGAACGTGGTACATATAAGGCTCTCGGACATCAAAGTACGATCACTTATTTACAAACACTCGGCATTACCGCTCTTGAACTCTTGCCGATTCATCAATTTATTACCGAACCCGCTGTTCACGCGCGAGGCCGCATCAATCACTGGGGATACAACGCGCTAGCGTTTTCCGCCCCACATGCTGCATATGCCGCCACCAATGACCCAGTTTCAGAGTTACGCGATGCGGTAGCGAAATTACACGAGGCTGGTATCGAGGTCATTCTCGATGTCGTTTATAACCACACAGCTGAAGGCGGAGTTGGCGGACCAACGCTCTCATTCCGCGGAATTGACTCGCGTAACTTTTATAGGCGTGCAACAGCAGATACTTACGACGACTTCACCGGCTGCGGAAATACCGTAGATATACGACGTCCACACGTAGTGCGCATGATTATTGACTCATTGCATTGGTGGGCAGAGGAGATTGGCATTGACGGTTTCCGCTTCGACCTTGCAGCCTCGTTGGCCCGCAGCCACGATGAGATCGATGGAATTTCTGCCTTGATCGTTGCCATGGTGGCTGATCCCGTCCTTCGCGAGCGTAAATTGATCGCTGAACCTTGGGACACCCGCGGCTATGCCCTCGGGTATTTCCCATATCCATGGCGGGAATGGAACGACAAATATCGCGACGCAATGCGCAAATTCTGGCTCAGCGAAGCGGGCGGAGCCGCCCCTACAGGGGTTGGCGAGCTTGCTACGCGGCTCTCTGGATCCCATGACATATTTGCTTATCGTGGCCCGACGTCCACCATTAACTTTCTGACTGCCCACGATGGTTTCACTTTGAATGACTTGGTGACCTATACCCGCAAACATAATGAACCGAACGGTGAAGAGAATCGTGATGGTTCGGATAACAACTATTCGTGGAACGCTGGAATTGAGGGTGTGACAAACCATTTCACGATTAACGAAATGCGCCACCGCCTCATGAAATCAATGATGGCCTCACTCTTACTCTCCGCTGGCATTCCCATGATCACAATGGGGGATGAAGTTGGTCGCACCCAAAATGGATCGAACAACGCGTATTCCTTGCCCGCTGGAAAACGAGGTAAGGAATTGTTGGATGCATCAGCATTTAATGGTGGGTGGGCGCTGAGTTGGAAATACGATGCGCAACAAATTGATATGTTGGAGACAACTGTTAACTTGATCCAAATTCGAAAGAATTATTTGATGCCGGTAGCACGAATGTTCTTTACTGGACAACTTGATTTGAACACTTCACGCAAAGATTTAGCATGGTTCACACGATCTGGTCAAGAGATGACACAAGCCGATTGGGATAAGCTCGATAATCGCAACCTCGTAATGTACGTCGAAGCTGGCGAAGATCGCGGACTCCTCTTGATGTTCAACGGTTCAATCATCCAAAAAGAGTTCACACTCCCTGGATCTCACCTCGGTGACTCTTTTAGGTCAGTCTTTGATTCGGCGGAGAACGTTCTGCATTATTCCCCGAGGCTGGCAGCTCCAGAGAGCAAGGTGATACTGCAACCCCATGCCGTGCAGGTATGGTTAGTTAATCGCACTCCTGCAGGTAAGTAGCACGATCTCAGGTAACGATCTGTCCCTTACCAACTACAACAAGCCCCGAATCAGTAACCGTAAATCGCTTCGAGTCCTTTTCGCGATCCACACCAAGTTGTGCGCCTTGTTGCACCATGACATTTTTATCAATGATCGCATTGCGAATAATGGCTCCGCTTCCAATGACAACATTCGGCATAACGACAGAGTTTTGAATTACTGCGCCGGTTGCAATACGTACGTCATAGGAGACAACCGAGTTTTCTACCCGCCCGCCAGCAATAATTGAGCCTGCCCCAACTATCGAATCTACCGCGCTGCCAGCACCACTAAATTTTGCAGGTGGAAGCGGAGGTAAGTGTGTGAGTACCGGCCATTCGCGGTTATATAGGTTAAAAATTGGATGGATCGATACCAGGTCCATATGGGACTCGTAATACGACTGAAGAGTTCCAAGATCACGCCAGTACCCATGATCGCGTTCGGTCTCACCAGGAACGATATTTAAATTGAAGTCATAGGCGACCGCTTGGCCACGGCTTGAGAGCATGGGAATAATATTTGTGCCGAGGTCATGTTTGCTCGACTCGTCCTTTGAATCTTCGAGTAAAACTTCTTCCATCGCTTGACGATTGAAAATGTAGTTACCCATTGAAATTAGCGACCAATCAGGTTCACCGGGGATTGAAGGTGGATTCGCGGGTTTCTCATGGAAGGCTTTGATTGTTACGCCATCAGCTTCAAGTTCGATTACACCAAATTCACTTGCTTGGCTCTGCGGAACGCGAATGGCCGCGACGGTGACGGCTGCGCCATATTGCTTATGAAATGTAAACATCTGATCCGGGTCCATGCGATACACGTGGTCGGCACCAAAGACCAATACATATTTCGGATCTTCATCGTGAATGAGATTAAAGTTTTGAAGAATGGCATCTGCGCTTCCGGTGTACCAACGTGGACCAAGGCGTTGCTGCGCAGGAACTGTTGTGACGTAGTTATTGGTGAGCGAGGACATTCGCCACGTCGTGGTGATATGCCGGTCGAGTGAATGAGATTTGTATTGAGTGAGCACAGCAATCTTGCGCATGTTGCCATTAACGAGATTGGATAGAACGAAATCGATGAGTCGGTAAGCGCCACCGAAAGGAACAGCAGGCTTTGCTCGGTCATGGGTGAGCGGCAGAAGACGCTTGCCTTCACCACCTGCCAGTACGATGGAAATTAACTCATCTCTATGGCTCATGGAAAAACCGTATCTTAAATTTGGCCGTAAGATAAGGGCTAAGCCTTGCGATGGGAGAAAGCCCTGTGACAGCCTCAGACTCAGACGGATCACTTCAAAAATTGCGGGTGGGGCTGGTCACCAAAGAGTGGCACCCCCATATTTACGGCGGTGCTGGCGTCCACGTTAAATACCTCGCCCAAAGCCTGAAACAGCATATTGATGTTGATATCCATTGCTTTGGCGAACCTCGCCAGGATGCGACCGGTTACCAACTTTCAAAGGTCGAAGAGACGTTAAACCCGGCAATGCAGGCGCTGATCACCGACGCCCAGATCGCCGCCAATTTGGATGGCGTCAGCCTTGTGCATTCACATACCTGGTACGCCAACATGGCTGGCCACTTCGCAAAAACGTTATACAAAATTCCTCATGTGATTACCGCACATTCACTTGAACCAGACCGCCCCTGGAAGGAAGAGCAAATTGGTGGCGGTTACCGAATCTCTTCGTGGGCAGAGAAAACCGCTTATGAGTCCGCCGATGCGATTATCGCTGTATCGCAGGGAATGCGTCGGGATGTATTGAAGGCGTACCCCAATCTCAATCCAGAGAAAGTTCATGCAATATTAAACGGAATAGATACTGACATTTATTATCCGCAATCAGATCCAGAATTGCTCGGGCGTTTGGGAGTGGACGGTCCCTATGCAATATTTGTTGGACGCATAACCAGGCAGAAGGGCTTAGTACACCTGCTTCGCGCTTGGAAGAACGTCAACAAGAATTACGGTTTGGTGCTCTGTGCCGGAAGTCCGGATGAACCTGGAATTGCTGCGGAAGTTGAATCCGCCATTCTGGAGTTACAGGCTGAACGCGAAAATGTCATATGGATTAGCAAAATGGCACCGCAGGCCGAAGTCATCTCACTTCTATCCGGCGCGGATCTTTTCGTATGTCCTTCAATTTATGAACCACTTGGAATCGTCAATCTGGAGGCAATGGCCTGCGAGACCGCTGTCCTCGCAAGTGATGTTGGTGGTATCCCCGAAGTCGTCGCCGACGGCGTCACTGGTGAATTAATTCATTACTCGGGGGAAGCGGCGCCATTTGAAGCTGCATTTACTGAACGGATCAATTCGCTTATGGGAAATCGCGATTTACTACGGAAGTACGGTGAGGCCGGGCGAGTACGTGCGATTGACCAATTTAGTTGGGATGCCATCGCGCAAGAGACGATAGCGCTCTATCAAAGCCTGCTCTAGTTATTTGATAACGCGGTATTTTTCGAGGGTGGAATCGGTTGCGTAAGCGATGCGAACACCGGCGCGTTTGGACTGCGCTAGCCCCTCAATGATCTGTGTCGTTAAGACTTCACCTGGTGCAACGACCGCAACGCCTGGTGGATAAGGTGCAATGAGATCAGCACTGATGCGTCCCACGGCCTGATCTGCCCCCATCATCTCCGTATTTGCAAAGTAAGCGCTGCGCATGCTGGTGCCAACTTGCGGAACGATTGACCAACTGAGTGCGGTGCTGACCGGCCTCGGCTCGCCCTGAAGTTGCTTGAGGATTGGAATCAAGCGATCACCGAGTAGGTCAAAGTCATCACAATCATCTGCAATCGTTGCCAGAAAAACGATCATGTCGTTGTCGGCCATTTCGACGCGGATTCCGAACTTCAATAACTCGTTTTCGATGGCGACGCCTGTGGTTCCAAGTTGACCCGCTCGCAACACAATCTTTGTAGGGTCAAAACGCCCTTCTGGAAAATCTGAGGGATAAAGGAAAATTGGTAATTCAAAATTAGACTGGACTCGCGATTTGAAGTCGTGAATATTTGCGAGCAAGCGGGTGAGCAAATCTTCTCCCCGCTGCGCTAACAATGCACGGACTGCGTCAATGGATGCGAGGGGCGCTCCAGCAGGTGAGGTCGTGTGAGTAGTTTCAAAACTCTGTTCCACCCTGGCTAAATCAATGTACTTTCCCTGTACTAACAACAAAGCTGAGGCGCTATAACCTGGAAGTGCTTTATGAACGCTAGTTACCAGTGCATCTGCGCCGAGTTGCAAGCAATGACGTGGCATATCTTTGTGGAATCCAAAGTGTCCACCCCAAGCCGCATCAATAATTACTGGAATCTTTTTTTCATGCGCCATCTGAATGAGCAATTCCAAGTGCGAAAGAGTTCCAAGGTAACCAGGTTCGGTGAGCAATACCGCGATTGGATCTTGCGTAAGCGCACGGGATAATTCATCCGGACCGATGCCTATTGGAACACCTGTCGCTTGATCGATATCTGGTGTCATCCAAATCGGTTCTAAATCCGCAAGAACCAGGGCGCTCAGAACCGATCGATGGGCTGTTCGAGTAACAGCAATCTTTGCACCAGGCTTGCCGATCGCAAGGATAATTGCCTGGTTGGCGTGGGTAGAACCACCTGTAGAAAACCTTGCGACGTCAGCGCCCCAAAAACTTGCGCTGAGCTTTTCAGCGACCCGTAATGTTCCGTGAGTCAGTTTGATCTCGTCGAGGCCACCGTAGAGCGGGGTGTCGCTGTCGACGACGAGCCCGAG
>Ga0164296_1000323_pt1 | contig 58752 bp, 54 predicted proteins | sample GEODES057metaG_FD_113533 | JGI IMG/M metagenome (GOLD analysis project Ga0164296, IMG submission 113533) | Dystrophic lake water microbial communities from Trout Bog Lake, Wisconsin, USA - GEODES057 metaG | ecosystem: Environmental > Aquatic > Freshwater > Lake | place: USA: Trout Bog Lake...
AGGATCGAGGCAGGCAAGAAGCTCATCATGGCCTTGACGAAAACGCCCATCACCTGTTCAATCGTCCAGAGGTGACTCACTTTTGAACCGCGACCCGCTGCACTATTGATCCGCGTTTTACACATCCTTAACCATTGCAGCGGTAATACCTGTATCGACCTTTTTTTCCCTATTTTTTACATTGCGATCAGAGAGAACCACTTCGAAGCCTGCACGCTTAGCGAATGTCCAAATCGAGTCATTGGGAGGTGGTCGTGATCCGAAAAGTGCGGCTCTCGCAATTTTAGTGTTGTCGAGACCCGCGACAAATTCATGCAGTTTTCCGAAGTCGATGGTGTATGTGTGATCGAGGATGTTGTAGTTCATTGCCTCAACAATGTTGCGGGCCATGCCTTTAGTGACGGCACTGACTCGGCGCCCTTCAATGAATAGATTGGAGTTATCGACGTAGATGTATTCCATATGCTGAGATTTTGGCTTTGATGCTGTCAGTGCGAACGTTGTTTGGATTAAGACTTCAATATAAAGAGTATATAGCCTGCGCGCATACGCAATACATATTTAAGCCGTTTCCGCCCAGCATCGCGAAGAGTCCGAATCTACCTAGTATAGATCCAGCGAAAACGGGCTGCGAGAGATCGGGAAACAACGTGCTTTTACACGTCCTGTTTGGGCGACAAACTCGGCCCTTGCTGATGGAGTCTCACCAGCTTTCTAAGGTTTTGCCCCTTCTCTTTGCTAATGCCTGCTTTGCAAAAATATCGAGCAGAGGCTTGTGCTTGGATTTGCGAGATCGCTTCTTCTTCAGTCCCCGCTCAGGTGGCTCTTTGGGAAGTGTGCCATCTTTGCCGCTGGAAATATTCTTGCCCACGCGTTTCCGCCTGCGTTTCTTGTGAAGCGCGTTTGTGCTTTTGGGCTTACGTCTGGAGAGGAAAGCGCGAGCTTGGGAGTTTACCGGATCGGCACCAAGTTCTTTCATTTTTTGAAAGGAGGATTTCATCGAGATGAATAACATTTTCTCTGAGTGGTGATTTCACACAAGGAATAATTTCCCTTAGCCCATTTCAATCCGTGTCTGTGGTCGCTTTCTCCTCGCACCAGAGCCGATGAAACATCGGCGCTCCCAGTAAAGAGGCATTCGTCAACGCTCGCACTTGAGTTTTCTAAGAGTCTGCCAGGAAGGGCAAGAAGTGGAGTTGGGCGGTGTTGAACTAGAGGGAGGGAGACGTCGCTGGGGCTGGCGGGTGATCTCCCGCACCCCTTCAGGGGGCGACCTTCGGTGGAAAGGGGGCGTGTGATGGTTTGACCCAGGGCTTGCTACGCTGCGCCCTGGGCTGAGTCCGGCGGCCCTTCAGGCCGCGATGGCAGGGGGGACGGGGAAAGCCGATCCAACTTTGGGCTGGGACGTGGACTGGTTGTGGTGCGGGGCTGGGGATGTGGCGGAGCGCCGCTCAGGGGATTGCCTTCGGCTCGCTTCGCGGGGAGCGGACCACTTTGCTGGCGCATTCGCGGCTGCGCTTTGGCGGCGGCGGGCTAGGGACAGCCCGCCCTACCTCCGGAAGCCGATAGAATATCGGCGCTCCCAGTACGGAGGCGGACAGGAGTGTCCGCGCTCCGCTCTTTTGGATTAGCCTTCGAGGATGTAGCCGCAGGCGAGTTTTTGGAAGCGGTCCACTTCGTGCCAGGTTTTTTCGGGGTTCCAGCCGAGTTCGGTGGCCATGAGGGCTCCGACTCTTGGGGCGGCGGAGAGGGCGGACTGGGCATCGAGGAGGAGGCTGCGGCTGCGGCGGGCGAGGACGTCGCCGACGGTGCGGGCCATTTCGTGGCGGGCGTGGAAGATCACTTCGGCGCAGGTGAGGTCGAGGCGGGGGTGGACTTTGCCGGCCCATTCGGGCTCTTGGGCGGCGAGGGCGCGGATGTCGGCGGCGTCGCTGCCATAGACGGCCAACGGGTCGTGGGGATCGAGGACGGTGGCGGAGCCGTGGATCTTGAGGCTGGGGGTGATGCAGTGGCGCATGCCGAAGCCGCCGACCATTTCGGCGTGGTCGATGACGTCTTCGGCCATGCGGCGGTAGGTGGTCCATTTGCCGCCGGTGATGGTGATGAGGCCGGAGTCGGCGACGAGGATGGTGTGATCGCGGGAGAGGGCGGCGGTGGCCTCCCCTTTCTTCATGGCGACGAGGGGGCGGAGGCCGGCGTAGATGCTGAGGACGTCGCTGGGATGGGGATCGCGGGTGAGGTAGCGGGCGGCGTGCTGCATGAGGAAGGCGATTTCATCGGGCAGGGCGCGGGGCTCGAGGGTGGCGTGGTGGACGGGGGTGTCGGTGGTGCCGATGATGACGCGGCCATGCCAGGGGACGGCGAAGAGGACGCGGCCGTCGTCGGTCTTGGGGATCATGATGGCGGAGTCGCCGGGGAGGAATTCGCGGGGGAGGACGAGGTGGACGCCCTGGCTGGGGGCGACGATGGCCTCGGCCTTGGGGTCGTCCATGTGGCGGACGGCATCGACAAAGACGCCGGTGGCGTTGATGACGCAGTGGGCGCGGATTTCGAGCTGGCGGCCGGTTTCGACGCACTCGGCCTGGACGCCGATGACGTGGCCCTTTTCCTTCATGAGGCCGGAGCAGCGGGTGTGATTGAGGACGATGGCGCCGTGATTGACGGCGGTGCGGGCGAGGTGGATGGCGAGGCGGGCATCGTCGAACTGGCCGTCGTGATAGACGACGCCGCCTTCGAGGCCGTCGGTTTCGAGGGTGGGGAGGAGGTCGGTGATTTCTTCGCGGGAGAGAATGCGTGAGGGCTGGAGGCCGAGCTGGCCGGCGAGGGTGTCGTAGACCTTCATGCCGATGCCGTAGAAGGGGCCCTCCCACCAGTGGTAGCTGGGGATGATGAAGGGGAGGCTGTGGACGAGGTGGGGGGCGTTGCGGACGAGGAGGCCGCGCTCGCGGAGGGCTTCGAGGACGAGGGAGACGTTGCCCTGCTTGAGGTAGCGGACGCCGCCGTGGACGAGCTTGGTGCTGCGGGAGGAGGTGCCTTTGGCGAAGTCTGACTGCTCGATGAGGACGACGGAGTGGCCGCGTGAGGCGGCGTCCACGGCGGCACCGAGGCCGGTGGCGCCGCCGCCGATGATCGCGATGTCGAAGGGGCCGGTGTGGGCGGTGAGCTGGGAGAAGAGGTGGCCGCGGTTCATGGGGGGAGTTTAGGGAGTGGCGGGGGGGAAAAGGAAGCGCGGAGTGGGGGAGGAGGGGGAGATGGGGAGATGGGGAGAATGACGAATGAGTAAATCCGAATGACGAAATAATGCCGAAGGTCGAAGATCGGAGGTCTGGGTGGTAAGCGCTTCGTGGAAACGCGGAGTTGCACCGCTGAGATGGGGATGAGGAGGGATGGCCGAAAGAGGGGAAAGATGGGGAGATGGGGAGAATGACGAATGAGTAAAACCGAATGACGAAATAATGCCGAAGGTCGAAGATCGGAGGGGGGGGCTGGTTCGTGGTTATTCGCGGGAATTCTTCCGGCATTCGCGTTTGAAATTCAGAAGACTCCAACGCGAATGATGAGGAATGACCGCGAATTTTCGCGAAGGGGAATGCTGGAGGGGCTGGTGGGTGGTTATTTGCGGGAATTTGTGGCTGTTCGTGTTTGAGATGCAGAAGACTCCAACGCGAATGAAGAGGAATGAGCGCGAATTTTCGCGAAGGGGAATGAAACGCAGCGTCATTCGGCATTCGACAAGTTTGAGGTGGCTGCTAGCGTTTGGGTTCCCAAGTTAACCAACCCCCTACCCTCCCCCCCCCAATCCATGTCTGCTATTGCTCTTGCCAAAGGTGAAAAATTTCTCGAAGACAACGCCAAGAAGGAAGGCGTGACGGTGACCGCGAGCGGTCTGCAGTACAAGGTGATCACCCCGGGCACGGGCAAGAGCCCGAAGGCGACGGACACGGTGGAGGTGCACTACGAAGGGACGCTGATCGACGGCAAGATTTTCGACAGCTCGTACCAGCGCAAGGAGTCGATTGAGTTTCCGCTGAACCGCGTGATCGCGGGCTGGACGGAAGGTGTGCAACTGATGCAGGAAGGGTCGAAGTATCGGTTCTACATTCCGTCGAAGCTGGCGTACGGCCCGCGTGGTGCAGGACGTGACATCGGGCCGAATGAGGCGCTGATTTTCGATGTGGAGCTGATCAAGGTGAAGTGAGTTTTTGCTTCGTTCGAGATTCTCTGTTTTTTGTGCTGGGCGGCGCTGTTGCGTCGCTCAGTTTTTTTTGGAGGAGGAGAGAGGTGGGCTGCTGGAGGCGGGGCTTTTGAAGGACTCGCGGGACAGACTTCAGACATCTGCCGAAAAAGGGGAAAGAAGAGAAAAAATTAGAATTTCGGCCTCCGGTTTTTTGTGCTTTCCCCTTCTTTCGGCTCGTCAGGCCTGCTCGAATCTGATGGCGTTGGGACGTTCGGTTTTGACGCAGAGGGGCGGAGATTGAATGACTGCGGATGGACCTGAGGCGTGTTGTCGTGACTGAGGGCTTGATGGGCTGCGGCAGGGTGCGCCGTTGGTGCTTTCTCCAGAACTGCAAGCCGGAGGGGGAGGTGAGAAAGGTTGTAGGTGGGCGGGGTGACTTTGAGTTTTAATTGGCTCTGGATGAGTGGTTTATCAAAAATGATTGATGGGGTTGAAGTGCAAAATGAGCGATTTTTAACAAATTCTGAGTGGGACTCTTGGCAAAAAGATGCTACATAGAGGACTCCACCAACTATGACCAGCGCCCCTGAGATGACACCATCCAAGCCCCAGGCCACGATTTCCGAATGGAAAAAAATTGTCGCCCCGTTCCAGGTCCCTTCCGTTCCGCGTGCCACATGGCAGATCGTGAACACCTTCATCCCGTATGTGCTGCTGTGGTATGCGATGTATCGGAGTCTGGCGGTTTCTTATTGGCTGACGCTGGCGCTGGCGGCGGTGGCGGGTCTGCTGCTGGTGCGGGTGTTCATCATGTTTCATGACTGCGGGCATGGGTCGTATTTCAAGTCGAAGCGGGCGAACAGCATCCTAGGCTTTATCTGTGGGATGCTGACCTTCACGCCGTATCTGCACTGGACGTGGCAGCATTCGGTCCACCACCAGACTTCGGGCGATCTGAGCCGCCGTGGGGATGGGGACATCTGGACGATGACGGTGAAGGAGTACCAGGAGGCGAAGCCGAAGTGGCGCTATTTTTACCACTTTATCCGCAATCCGATCACGTTGTTTGTCATCGGGCCACTGGCGCTGTTTTTGATTCATCAGCGCTTCCCATCGTCGCGGGCGAAGGGCAAGGACCGGGCGTCGGTGATGACGATGAACGTGGCGCTGGCGCTGATGATTGTGGCGCTGAGCTACCTGTTTGGCTTCAAGAACTACGTGATGATGCAACTGCCGGTGACGATGTTTGCGGGCATTGCGGGCATCTGGATGTTTTATGTGCAGCACCAGTATGAGGATGTGTACTGGGAGCACCGTGAGGACTGGGACTACACGACGGCGGCGCTGGAGGGTAGCTCGTTTTACAAGCTGCCGAAGATCCTGCAGTGGTTCACGGGGAACATCGGCTTTCACCATGTGCACCATCTGAGCTCGCGGATCCCGAACTACTACCTGGAAGCGTGCCATAACTCGCACCCGATGTTTTATTCGATCAAGCCGCTGACGTTTTGGTCGAGCCTGAAGTGCATCAACCTGCGGCTGTGGGACGAGAGCGACCGCAAGCTGATCTCGTGGAAAGAGTACCGGCAGCGCTATGCGCAGAAGGCTCCTGCGAAGGTGGCCAAGGTGCAGGAAGTGGACCCGGCGGACCTGCCTGTGCCTGGTGAAGCGGGCCAGGGCATGTCCTGAGGAAACGTGGAAAATGCACACCGCAGAGTTTTGGAGAACGCAGAGAATGCCTTTAAACTCGGAGCTCTGAGGTGTTCACGGCTCCTGGTGTGATTTATTCCATGCATCGCTGAGCCGTCGCGATACGCTAGGACATGTCCGTTTTCAGGCTCAACACCGAGTACAGTCCGCAGGGAGATCAGGCGCAGGCGATTGCGAAGCTGACGAAGTCGGTGCGTGCGGGGAACCGGCACCAGACGCTGATGGGCGTGACTGGGTCGGGGAAGACTTTCACGATGGCCAATATCATCGCGGAAGTGGGGCGGCCGGCGCTGGTGTTTTCGCATAACAAGACGCTGGCGGCGCAGCTGTACTCGGAGTTTAAGAATTTCTTCCCGGAGAATGCGGTGGAGTATTTTGTGAGCTACTTCGACTACTACCAGCCGGAGGCTTACATCGCGCGGACGGACACGTTCATTGAGAAGGACAGCGCGGTGAATGATGAGATCGAGCGACTGCGGCTTTCGAGCATGGGGGCTCTCATTACGCGGCAGGACACGATCATCGTGGCGAGTGTGTCGTGCATTTACGGCTTGGGTTCGCCGGAGGATTATGAGGGGATGATGCTGCCGCTGAATGTGGGCATGCAGATGAGCCGCGAGACGCTGCTGACAAAGCTGGTGGACATGCTGTATGAGCGGAATGACGTGCAGCTGATGCGCGGGAAATTTCGTGCGCGGGGGGATGTGATCGAAGTGGTGCCGGCCTACCTGGAAAATGAGGCGATCCGGATTGAGTTTTTTGGCGATGAGATTGACCGGATCAGCGCGGTGGATGTGCTGACGGGAACGGTGACGCTGAAGATGCCGAGCTACACGATTTTCCCGGCGAAGCAGTTCGTGACGCCCGGCGACAAGCTGAGGAAGGCCATCGTGAAAATCCGCGAGGAGATGGAGGAGCGGGTGGCGTGGTTTGAAAAGGAAGGCAAGCTGCTGGAGGCGCAGCGCATCAAGATGCGGACGCAGTATGACATCGAGATGATGCAGGAGATGGGCTTCTGCCAAGGCATCGAAAACTACAGCCGCCACCTGACGGGGCGCGAGCCGGGGGCGACGCCGGGGACGCTGCTGGATTTCTTCAAGGAGCCGCCGCTGATGTTCATCGACGAGAGCCACGTGACGATTCCACAAATCGGCGGGATGTATGAGGGTGACAAGTCGCGCAAGACGGTGCTGGTGGAGCATGGCTTCCGGCTGCCGAGCGCGCTGGACAACCGGCCGCTGCGCTTTGAGGAGTTCATGGGGAAGGTGGGGCAACTGGTGTATGTGAGCGCGACGCCGGCGCGGTTTGAGATCGAGAACAGCGTGGTGGGCAACACGGGCTACATCGCGAAGATTGCCGATCCCCTGCCCTTTTCCAAGACGGTGCGCGTGAGTGGCAGCGCGGAGGCGGTGGAGAAATTTGATGTGATGGCGAAGGGGCGGTCGCTGGTGGTGGAGCAGATCATTCGACCCACGGGGCTGCTGGATCCGATCATCACCATCAAGCCGCTGCAGGGGCAGATTGATGAGACGATTGAGCTGTGCCGTCAGCGCATTGAGAAGGGTGAGCGGGTGCTGGTGACGACTCTGACGAAGCGGACGGCGGAGGATTTGACGGACTACCTGCGCAATCTCGATTTCAAGGTGCGGTATTTGCACAGCGACATCGATGCGATCGAGCGAGTGGAGATTTTAAGGAGCCTGCGCGCGGGCGACTGCGATGTGCTGGTGGGGATCAACCTGCTGCGTGAGGGGCTGGATCTGCCGGAAGTGAGCCTGGTGTGCATTTTGGATGCGCACAAAGAGGGCTTCCTGCGGAGTGAGTCGTCACTGATCCAGACGTCGGGACGCGCGGCGCGGCACATCAACGGGGAGGTGGTGCTGTTTGCGGACATTGAGACGAAGAGCATCCGGGCGCTGCTGAGCATCAGCGGTTACCGGCGGCAGGTGCAGACGGATCACAATGAGAAGCATGGGATCACGCCGCAGACGGTGCAGCGAGCGGTGCAGGAGAGCCTGCATATCCTGGGCAAGGCGCGTGAGCTGGAAGAGAGCGTGGTGCGCGAAGGGGGCGGTGATTTTGCGATTACGGAGACGATCCGTGAGCTCGAACAGGAAATGGCCCAAGCGGCCAGCAAGCTGGAGTATGAGCGTGCGGCGCTGCTGCGGGATCAGATCCGTGAGCTGAAGAAGCGCGCGGGTTTGAACACGGATGATACGGGGGCGCTGCCGGCGCAGCGGAAGAGCGTGGTGTATGGGAAGCCGAAGCGGGGTGGGAGGAAGGGGCGGTGATGCAAGGTCAATGGGATTGCAAACTGGGAACTGAAAACTGAGAATTTTAAAATGGCTGGAGATGGGGCGAGGGTCGTAAAACTCGTCGCGAAGAATGGGGTTTCAGCGCCGTTACACGTCTCCTATGATGAAACGACGTGCCTTTCTCCTTGCTTGTGGTTCCACTGCTTTTGCTGCTGGTGGTACACGATTGCGCATTGGGCAGATCGGGACGGAGCATGCGCATGCGGCGGGGAAGATGGAGGCGATGCGGGCTTTGCCAGAGCTTTGGGAGGTGGTGGGAGTCGCGGCGGAGAAGGGGTATGAGGGGGTGCCGCTGATGACGGAGGCGCAACTGCTGGGCACGCCGGATTTGAAGGCGGTGGCGGTGGAGACGCGGATGGAGGATTCGTGTGCGACGGCGCTGCGGTGCATCGAGGCGGGGAAGCATGTGCATCTGGACAAGCCGGGGGCGCTGAAGCATGACGAATTTAAGACGATGCGGCTGGAGGCGGAGAAGCGCGGGCTGACGGTGCAGATGGGGTATATGCTGCGGTACAATCCGGCGTTTGAGCTGCTGTTTCAGGCGGTGCGTGAGGGGTGGCTGGGAGAGATCACGGAGATCGATGCGGCGATGGGGAAGCTGGGGGATGCGAAGCAGCGTGGGATTATTGGGGCGCTGCCAGGAGGCGGTTTGTTTGAGCTGGGCTGCCATGTGATCGACGCGGTGATGACGATTTTGGGCAAACCGCAGGCGGTGTCGGCTTTTTCGACGCCGACGCAGAGCGATGGCGTGAAGGACAACCAGATGGCGGTGCTGCAGTATGCGAAGGCCACGGCGGTGGTGCGGGTGAATCATGCGGACCCGTTTGGCGGGCCGAGGCGTCGTTTTAATGTGACGGGGACCGAGGGGACCTTTGAGATCGTGCCGATGGAGAGCGGGAAGGTGAATCTGTCGCTGACGAGGGAACGTGGGAGCTACAAGAAGGGCACGCAGTCATTCAAGCTGGAGGTGCCGAAGGATCGGTATGTGGGAGAGTTTACGGATCTGGCGAAGGTGGTGCGCAGGGAGAAGAAGCTGGCGTGGGATGCGGCGCATGACATCAGCGTGCATGAGACGGTGCTGCGGGCGGCGGGGGCGTGGAAGTAGGGGAGCAAGCGCCTGTGGCAGATCGGAGAAACTTATTGCTGCTCAGTCCATCGCGATCCACCCCATCACGTAAGTGCTCTTAAGTACGGGCGCAGTAATTACTCTTCACACAATGAGCAAAGGCATATTTATCGTCGAGCCAAATCAAGGCCCTGAATGGCTCAATTACCCACACGCATTCCGCCGGATTGTGGAACAGGGGATCATTCATATTACCCCTTGGCACATTTTGGAAGCTGCGCATGCGCTGGAGCAGCATCGTGGTCTCACACAGCGTTATCCGACAAGGGATCTGTTCCCATTCGCCCGACGGCAGGATAACGATGACGTCGCGTGCTGGTCCAGAGACTCCGGAGAGAAAGTGCTCATCGTGCACGACTTTGCAGCTCCGGGCTATGAAAACGAAGGTGAATTCGAGGATGTTTGGGCATGGTTTCGCTCGGCGATCGAAGAAACCATCCTGTGGGGTTGACGCGTCAAAGGGGCTGGAATGCCCCGGTTACTCCAGAGTGTTTGCGAGAGCGCACCCTAGTTCCGCAGGAACAAGGCTACTACTGCGTCGCGAACTTGGTGAGGAGGCCGCGTTTGCGGGTCTGATTGAGGACCCAGACGAAGAGCCAACCAGCGAGAGCGAGGTAGATCACGTTCAAGCCGCCGGCGAGCCAGAGGTAGTCCCAGTTCATGGTGCCGGTTTTCATGACATCGCGCATGCCTTCAAAGATAGGCGTGGCGGGGAACAGCCAGGCGATGGGGCGTGACCAGGCGGGCATGTCTTCGACGCGATAGAACACGCAGACGACGGGCTGAATGAAGAAGGGGACGGCCCAGGCGAGGGATTCGGCGGCCTGACCCCAGCGGAGGATCAAGGCGGTGGAGATCATGCCAAGCGCCCAGCCGAAGGCCATGAGGTTGAGGAAGAAGGGCACCAGCCACCACTGCAGCTGGAAGATGTTGAAGGAGTAGCCGATCCATGAGACGAGGCTCATGACGATGCAGGTGACGAGGATGCGGAGGAAGCCGACGACAAAGGTAGCGCTGAGATACTCTGCAGTGCGGACGGGAGCGACGAAGATGTTGAGGAGATTGCGGGTCCAGACGTCTTCGAGGAAGGAGATGGCGACGCCTTGCTGCGCGCGGAACAGGATGTCCCAGAGGATCATCGCGCCGAGGAAGAAGAGGATGAACTCGCCGAATTTGGCATCGCTGTTTTTCTGGATGAAGACGGTGACGTTGCCCCAGACGACGAGATCGACCAGCGGCCAGAAGATGAGTTCTACGAGGCGCATGGGCGTCCGTGAATAGAGGAAGAGGTAGCGCATCACGAGGGCGCTGATGATGCGGAGATTCATGGGGCGACTGGTTCCTTTTTGGGTTCGTCGAGGATTTCGCCATCGCGGGCGATTTTGATGAAGACATCCTCAAGGTTGTCACTGCTGGACTGGGCGACGATGTCTGACGGGGTGCCTTCACAGACGATCTTGCCTTTGTGGAGGAAGATGACGCGGTCGCAGACTTCCTCGATGTCGCGCATGTTGTGGGAGGTGTAGAGAATGGCGATGCTGCGTTCGCGCTGAACTTTGCGCACGACTTTGCGGACCTTGTCGGCGATGTCGGGATCGAGACTGGCGGTCGGCTCGTCGAGCATCAGGAGCTCAGGGTCATTGAGGAAGGCTTTGACGAGGTTCACGCGGGTGGATTCTCCCGCCGAGAGCTGGCCGGTGACGCGTTTGCCGAGGTGGGAGATTTCGAGGAGCTCCATGAGCTCGGCGATTTTCTTCTTCGGATTCGGCACGCCATAGATGCGGGCGAAGACACTGAGGTTTTGCCACACGAGGAGATTGCCCGGCAGAGCGGTGTAGGCGGAGGAGAAATTGGCGCGCTGGAGGATCTTGATGCGGTTGGCCTGCAGGGGCATGCCGAAGGCGTTGAGCTCGCCTGAGGTCGGCAGCGTGAGGCCGAGGAGGCAGTTCATGGCGGTGGTCTTGCCGGCACCGTTGGCACCGAGCAGGCCGAGGACTTCGCCGCGATGGAGCTTGAAGCTGAAGCGGTCGAGCGCCTTCACGCCGTCGAACTCACGGGTGAGTTCGCGGGCTTCGAGGATGACTTCGCGGGTATCGGGGGGGGAGGGCATGCGCGGTGTGAAAGGGGGCACCTATTGATGCAAGGTCCTGCAAGCAGGGATGAAATGGCAGTGGCAGAATGACGAAATCAGAAATCCGAATGACGAATGAATGACGAAGCTCAAATGATTAAACGTGGCTTGGAATTTGTCTGAAATGAAGAAGGCAGGAGTAAGCCGGAAGGAGCGTGGGGTGCGCGGGAGTTGATGGGGCTTGTTTGAGAGGGGGTCCTTGTTGCACAGCAACAAGGCTACTTTGCTGCGCAGAGCGCGAGTGCTTTCTCAGAGATACTCCTCGATGGGGAGCTTGCCGTTCCAGGCGCAGATGAACATGGTGCCGGGTTTGGTGGTGCTGGGCTTGAGGGTGACTTTGCCGCCGCCCATTTCGACCATGAGCTGGCCGGCGGCGATGTCCCAGAGGCTGATTTGTTCTTCGACGTAGGCATCGAGACGTCCGGTGGCGATGTAGGCCATGGCGAGGGCGGCGCTGCCGAGCATGCGGGTCTTGCGGACTTCGTAGGCGATGCGCTTGTAGCGCTCGAAGCCGAGATCGAGTGCTTCTTTGCTCTTGGAAAAGCCGACGGTGACGACGGCTTCGGCCATTTCGGCGCGGTTGCTGACCTCGACGGTTTTGCCGTTGAGCTTGGTCTTTTCGCCGCGCACGACGGTCCAGGTTTCGTTCTGCGAGGGGTCGAAGATGACGCCGATGAGGAGCTCTTTGGATTCGCGTTTGCGAGCGGCGATGGAGACGCAGTAGTGGGGGATGCCGAAGAAGTAATTTACGGTGCCATCGATGGGATCGACGATCCACTCGACATCGCCATTGCCGCCGGTTTCGCCGCCCTCTTCGCCGAGGATGGCGTGATCGGGGAAGCGGGCGAGGATCATGTCAGTGATGAGCTGCTGGCTCTGCACATCGAGCTCGAGCTTGATGTCGTGGCGCTGCATTTCGTTCACCGTGAGTTCGGAGCCGAAGTGTTCTTTGATCATTTTGCCGGCGGCGTGCGCGGCTTCGGTGGCGGTGGCGAGGAGTTCGTTCACTGGGGGCTAGATGCTGGATGCTGGATGCTGGATGCTCTGGATGAAATGAATTGGATCAATTCGCGAGCGAGGGCGGTTTTCGACTGCCTGGGGAGGGGCATCGTTTGACCGCCGGGGAGGCAGAGGGTGACTTCGTTTTCCAGACTGTCAAACCCGATGCCCGATTGAGATACGTCGTTTGCGATGATGAGGTCGCAGCCTTTGCGGAGAAGCTTGTCCTGAGCGTGGGCGATGAGGTTTTCGGTTTCGGCGGCGAAGCCGACGAGGAAGCCGTGGAAGGCGAACTGGGAGCGGACGGAGCCGAGGATGTCCTCGGTGCGCTCGAGTTCGAGCGTGAGGGTGTCGGCGGTCTTTTTGATTTTTTGAGAGACGACCTGTGCGGGGCGATAGTCGGCGACGGCGGCGCTGAAGATGGCGGTGTCGCAGCCAGGGAGGTGGGAGCGAACGGCGTCGAACATTTCTCGTGCGGTTTCGACGTGGATGAGTTGGACACCGGAGGGTGGCGGGAGGGTGACGGGGCCAGAGATGAGGAGGACTTCGTGGCCTGCGGCGTGGGCGGCTTCAGCGAGAGCGTAGCCCATGCGGCCTGAGGAGCGGTTGGAGAGGAACCGCACGGGGTCGATGGGCTCGCGCGTGGGGCCGGCGGTGATGAGGAGGCACATGGGGGCACCATGGAGGATGGCCTTCTGGGCTTCCAGCTTTTTGATTCTGAACGAAGGCGGGACGCCTCGATCCACTGACAGGCCGGAGGCCTATCCTCCGGGGACGGTGAGGGGGCGGCCGTTGTCTTTGGGGCCGAGTTTGATGAAGAAGGGGACGGCGCGTTTGGCCCAGTCTGCGGCATCGGGGAAACCGCCGGCTCCTTCACCGAAGGTACTGCGGAGCATGTCGGTGTCGATGATACCGGGGTTCATGGGGATGACGGCGACTTTGCCGCCGGTGTCCTGGGCGGTGGCCATGGAGAGGCCTTCGATGGCGTATTTGGTGGCGCAGTAGGGGGCCACGTCTGAGGCGGTGCAGCGGCCCCAGCCGGAGGAGAAGTTGACGATGACGCCGCTGCCGCGCTTGAGCATCGCAGGAAGCAGGTGGCGCATCGTGGCGGCGGGGCCTTTGATGTTGATGTCCACGATGCGGCTGAAGTCCTCGGCGCTGGTTTCCCAGAGAGGCGCGTTGGGGTTGATGATGGCGGCGTTGTTGAGGACGAGATCGGGGGCACCGAATTTTTCGAGGAGGGTGGCGCAGAAGGCGACGATGTCGGATTCGCGGGAGACATCGCAGGTCTGGAAATGGTGCGGCGCGGGGAACTCGTGGGTGAGTTCGGCGATTTGCGCGGCGTTGCGTCCACAACCCGCAATGTGCCAGCCTGCTTTGACGAAGAGAGGCACCATGGCGCGGCCGAGTCCGCGGGTGCAGCCGGTGATGACGACGGTTTTGGGGTTCATGCGAACCCACCGTTACTTCTCGTCTGCGGAAGGATCAAAGGGCTTGTTGAAGGGCGGGCCGCGCTCGCCGCCGTAGGTTTCGCGGAGGTATTCATCTCCTTCGCTTTTCTTGCGACGGATGTTTTTGGGTGCCACGAGGTTTCCGAGGCGGCGGCGTTCGGCGCGACCAGCCTGCCACTGCTCCCAAGTGAAGCTGCGCTCCGGTTTGATGATTAGCTTTGTCGGCGTCATGGAGGTGGTATTAGCTCAAGATTTTGATTTGTTTCCGATGATCGTTTTTCGATTTGATCACCTCTAAACGCTTACTTTTCGTCCGCTGAAGGATCAAAGGCCTTGTTGAAGGGAGGGCCACGCTCGCCGCCGTAGGTTTCGCGGAGGTATTCGTCGCCCTCGCTTTTCTTGCGGCGGATGTTTTTGGGAGCCACGAGGTTTCCCAGCCGACGCCGTTCGGCGCGACCTGCCTGCCATTGGTCCCAAGTCCATGTGCGCTCGGGGCTGGATTTGAGCTTCGAGGGTGTCATGGGGATAGGGTAGTTTAGGACTTGGATTTTGCCAGTTCGGCTTCCACCTCTGCTTTCACGGCATCGAACTCGGGTACGCAGTTGTATTTGGAGCAGGCAGCGACGCGATAGGCTTCGTCCCAGTCGATGGGAAGACGGCCTGACAGAACGGCTGATATAAGCATTCGAGAGTCTGGAATCATAAAGCAGCGCTGGCTGATTGCGGAGCATATGTAGTGGAGCTCTTTGCAGACGCTGCTGGTATGCGTAGGGTGTGGCGAAGTAATGGGTTTGCTTCCCATTCGTGTGCTGACCTACCCAGGGCGTTGCCCTGGGCTGCGATAGGCCGCGCCGTTGGCGCTTCAATCCTCGGACTATTCTCCGCAGCTTCGTTCAAGCTGGAGTCTGGCGGAGCGAAGTTGCGGAAGGATCAGAGCTTCGCTTTCTCCACCTCGTCCCAAGGGATCTCTGAGAGTTCGGCGTTGGGGTTGCGGCGTTCGAAGTAGTTGATGGCCCATTGGTCGCTGAAGAAGACGACCCAGCGTTCGGCGCTGTCCTGGGCGGTGGTGACGCCGCCGGGGATGTCGAAGTCTTCGATGGCGCCGCCGTCTTTGGTGCGGACCCAGCGGAGGACGGTGTAGGGGGCGGTTTCGAGGCGGCTTTGGGCGTTGTATTCGCTCTCGAGACGGAACTGAACGACTTCGAACTGGAGGGGGCCGACGGCTCCGAGGAGGGGGACGCGCTGGCCGGCATGGGGCTGGATGAACTGCTGCACGACGCCTTCGCTGAGGAGCTGCTCGAGGCCATCACGGAAGCGCTTGTAGTGGGCGGTGCTGGGGTTGTGCAGGTAGCAGAAGACTTCCGGGGCGAAGCGGGGGATTTCGTCGAACTTGAGCTTGGGATCGACGGCGAGGGTGTCGCCAATGCCGAAGCCGTGATTGCCGACGATGCCGACGACATCGCCTGCGTAGGCTTCATTCACGGTTTCGCGATCCTGGGCGAAGAGCTTTTGGGAGTTGGCGAGGCGGACGATCTTGCCGGTGCGGGTGTGGGTGACCTGCATGTCGCGTTCGAACTTGCCGCTGACGATGCGCACGAAGCTCATGCGGTCGCGATGGCGCGGGTCCATGTTGGCCTGGATCTTGAAGACGAAGCCGGAGAAGCCTTCATCGGTGGGCTCGATGACACGGCCATCGGCGGCCATGCGCGGCTCGGGTGGCGGGGCGAGTTCGAGGAAGCCGTCGAGGAGCATCTGGACGCCGAAGTTGTTGCTGGCGCTGCCGAAGAAGACGGGGGTAAGTTCGCCGCGGTCGATCTTGGTGCGATCGTAGGCATGGCCTGCGCCGTCGAGCATTTCGAGTTCCATCTTGGCCTGCTCCAGAGCTTCGGGGACGGTGTGCTTGGCAACGAAGTCATCATCGAGGCCGCCGACTTTTTCGGGGGCGCGGAAGGCACCGTGGACGGTACGCTCAAAGAGATGGACGTCGTTTTTGCGGCGGTCATAGACGCCGCGGAACTGCTGTCCGAGGCCGAGAGGCCAGTTGATGGCGCAGGCACCGATGCCGAGGACGGTTTCGAGTTCGTCGAGGAGGGTGAGGGGCTCGCGCGCAGGGCGGTCGAGCTTGTTCATGAAGGTGAAGATGGGGACACCACGGCGACGGCAGACTTCGAAGAGCTTGCGGGTCTGGGCCTCGATGCCTTTGCCGGCGTCGATGACCATGATGGCGGCATCGACGGCGGTGAGAACGCGGTAGGTGTCTTCGGAGAAGTCCTTGTGACCGGGGGTGTCGAGGAGGTTTACGACGCTGCCTTTGTACTCGAACTGGAGGACGGTGGAGCTGACGGAAATGCCGCGCTGTTTTTCCAGCTCCATCCAGTCGGAGGTGGTGGCGCGCTGGTTTTTGCGAGCGGTCACGGAACCCGCGAGCGCGACGGCGCCGCCGTAGAGCAGGAGCTTTTCGGTGAGCGTCGTTTTACCGGCGTCGGGGTGCGAAATGATCGCGAAGGAACGACGGCGGGCGATTTGGGCTTCGTGGGGCATGGGGGAACAGGGGGGTGGTGTTCATGCCGCAGAGCGAGGTGCGTTTCAAATGACGAATGGCGAAATCCGAATGGGGCGGAAGCGTGGTTTAAAACCAGTGGGGGACGAAGCGGCTGCCGTTGGAGGTGATGAGGGAGGCGTCTTCGCGGATGCCGATGCCGGCGGGTTCGCCGCCGATGATCCAGGAGCCGATGACGGGATGATTGCCGGAGAAGCTGACTTCGGGGTGGAGTTCTTGATAGACCTTGGGCTGGGACTGCCAGGGGCCTTCGCTGCCTTCCAGCAGGGTGCCGTTTTGGATGAGGCGGACGTTGGTGCCTTCGCGGCCGAAGTAGGGCTTCTCCACGTAGCTGGGCATGCCATCGGGTTTGAAGGAGGCGCGCAAGAGATTGGGGTGGCCTTCGAACATTTCCCAGAGGAGGACGAGGAAGGCTTTGTTGCTCCAGAGCATTTTCCAGACGGGTTCGAGGAAGCGCTGACATCTGCCGGGGAGATGGCAGGAGAAATCTTCCAGCCACATCCATTCCCAGGGGTAGAGCTTGAAGAGGCGCTCCACGGGGCGGTCTGCGTGATCGACGAACTGCTGCATGCGTTCGTGCCAGCCGAGGTCTTCGATGGCGAGGTCGATGGTGCTTTTGCCGGACTGCTGGCAGGTGTCGATGAGGTAGAGGAGGGTGCGCCAGTCTTCTTCAGAATCACGCTGGGCGCAGAAGTGGATCTGCTGCTCCGGCCATGCGGGCCAGGAGGCGAGGAGCTTTTCGTGGATGGAGTTGAACTGGTCGCAGTGCAAGCGAGTTTGCTGGAGCCACTGCCACTGCACCACCGCAGCCTCCAGCAGGCCGGTGGGGGTGTCGGCGTTGTATTCGAGCAGTTTGGGAGCGCCCGTGCCGTCCCACATGAGGTCAAAGCGACCGTAGAGGGAGAGGTCGTCGCGGTCCCAGGATTGAATGATTTCCTGCCAGGCTGCCGGGGAAATGGCGAGGCGGTCGCACCAGTTGTCGCGAATGGCGCGCTCTACCGCTGCGATGCTCATGCGTTGGAGTTCGGCGGTGGCCTCTTCCAATTTGTCGATCTCCCGGCTGCTGAAGCGATAGTGGGCGGATTCGTCCCAGTAAAGCTGACCGTCGATGGTGTGGTAGGTGAGGCCCAGGGCTTCTACCTGGGCCTGCCAGTCGGCGCGTGGATGTTCGGTGATGCGGTGCACGAAGAGATCAGGAGCCTGAGAACATCCCGGAGAAAAAGCCGGTGTGGCCAAAACCGCCACGGCTGGTGAAAGCTGAGCGCGTCATGCCCGCCTGGCTCTGCGGCACGCCGGTGTGGGTGGGTGCTCCAGAGGGCTGCGTGGTGTAGTCGTCCCTGGCAGGCACGGGGGTGCTGGGGTTGGTGGTGGAGTACGATGAATGTGGCCCGAGGCGATAGAAAATGGAGGACGCGGGATAGACCCGTGTGCTGTGATAGCGTGACCATCTGCCGCAGCGGTAGTAGCCCCAGCGTGAATCATAATAATCGTAAGGATACGGGAACCAGGCGGAACAGGGCTGGTGGAAGTAGCCGAGATGTGGATCGTAGGCGTTGTGCGGCGGTGACTGACGTGACACATCCTCCCCAGCTACAAAGGCAGGCAGGCTGGTACGCAGCTCGGGGCTCAAGGCACTCGGTGGCAGAACGGCCGTGCTGTGGATAGGGACCGGTTCAGGTGTGGGTGCGCGACGACAGCCGGTGACACCCAGGCTGACGCCAGCAAGCGTCAGCATGATGACTTTGCTTCGTTTCATCAGCGTAGAGGCGGCGGATTAGCTGGTCATGGCGGCTGCCAGGATCAGCGACACGCCAATGATCACGCTGCCTGCCAGGATCGCTGCGGCCATGTTCTTCTTCTCAAAAATTTCGGCGTGGAGATCGCCGGGCGTCATTTTGTCGAACAACTTGTAGCCAGCGATGGCCATGAGGATGCCGGCAAAGCCGAAGACTGCGAAAAGCTCCAGGCCATGAAGGATGGAGTATTCAGCGAGGATGGGGTGGTTGAGGATGGACATGCGCTTTGCGGTTCGGTGAATCGGTGGGTGACCGATCAGGCTATGAAATGACCGCAGGCGGAGGAAAGATAAATTACAAGGTGAGGTGATTTTTATCCGAGGATCACGCGGATGGGTAGCTCACACTGACTAGATACAAACCGCAGGCGGGGGCGGTTTGATTGCTTTGGGGGCCGGTGGGGTCGGTGAGGAGTTGGGCGAACCATTCTTTGGGTTCGCGGCCGCGGGCGACGTGCATGAGGCTGCCGACGATGAGGCGGACCATTTTGTAGAGGAAGCCGTCGCCGGAGAATTCGAGTTCGATGAAGTCGCCTGCTTCGCTGAGTTCGGCGCGGTGGATGGTGCGGGTGGTTTTTTCGATGCGGAGGCGGCGTTCGGTTTCGGGCATGTCGCCGCGATTGGCGGAGAGGCGGACGAAGTTGTGGGTGCCGACGAGTTGTTCGCAGCACCAGCGCACGGCGTCGAGATCGAGCGGACCGTAGATGTGCCAGGCGCGGTCGGCTTCAAAGGGGGAGAGCATGCGCTGACGCCAGATGCGGTAGCGGTAGGTTTTGCCGGTGGCGTCAAAGCGGGCGTGGAAGCTGGGCGGGCATTCAGCCACCTGCAAAATACGGATGGTGAGGGGGAGGCAGGCGTTCACTGCATGGGCCCAGGACTCGCAGGTCATGCGCACGGTGTCGGGGACATCGCAGTGGGCAGTTTGTGCCAGGGCGTGTACACCGGCATCGGTGCGGCCGCTGCCATGCACGCGGGTGTCGAGGCGGGTGGCTCTGCGGATGGCGGTGTGGAGCTCATCGGTGACGGTGCGGCCGCCTTCGAGGCTCTGCCAGCCACGCCAGGGGGTGCCGCAGTAGGCGATGGTGAAGCGCAGGCGTTTGAAGCCCGGCTCGGGGCCGCGATTTTTGCCGGCCTTACTTTCGACGTCGCTTCGGCTCATCGGTCCACTGGAGTTCGTAGGAGGCGTCGGGGAGCAGGAAGCCTTCGGGGCCGCGCTGCTGGTTTAAGTACTCTTGGAGAATGACGACGGCGGCGAGCTGATCGACGATCTCGTTGCGCTCCTTTTTGCCGGTGATGCCGGCGCGGGACATGGAGGCCTCGGCTTCGACGGAGGAGAGGCGCTCATCGACGAACTCGATGGGAACCGAGTGCTGCAATTCTTTGCCGAGACTGAGGGCGAATTTTTCGACGCGCTCGGCGGCGCTGCCTTTCTCTCCGCTCATGCGGAAAGGCATGCCGATGACGATTTTGGCGATGCGTTTTTCCTGCACGATGCGAGCGAGGGTGCGCTCGGGCTCGTGGGTGGCATCGATCGTTTTGAAGGGGCTGGCGACGATTTCGGTCTCGTCACTGAGAGCGAGACCGATGCGCACGGTGCCGTGATCAATGGCGAGGATGCGGGACATGGGGCTGGATGCTGGATTCTAGATACTGGAGGCTAGATGCTGGAGGCTAGATGCTGGAGGCTAGATCCTGGATCCTGGATGCTGGATCAGCGCAGTTCCTTGGGCAGACCATCGACGATTTTCTTGATGTTCTCGGCCTTGCTGCGGGTGGCGACGAGGAGGCCATCTTTGGAAGCGACAACGATGAGATCCTGTACGCCGATGAGGGCGACGTGCTGGCCGGTCTGGGTGAAGACGATGTTGTTCAAGGAATCCTGCTGGGAGAGGGCGCAGTTGTGCTGGTTGCCATCGCTGTCGGTCTCGAGATAGCGGCCGACGCTGGTCCAGTTGCCGACGTCATCCCAGTCGAAGGTGGACTCGATGTTGAGCACGCGGGAGGCGCGCTCCATGAGGGCGTAGTCGATGGAGAGCTTGGGCAGTTTGCCGAACTGTTTATCCACGGTGGCGCTGAAGTCCTTGGAGCCGCGGAGTTCGGAGATGAAATCGGCCAGCACCGGGCAGTGGCGGCTGAGTTCGCTGAAGATGGCGGGGATGGTCCAGATGAACATGCCGGCATTCCAGAGGAAAGTGCCCTGGCTGATGAAGTGCTCGGCCAGATCGGGATTCGGCTTTTCACGGAAACGGGCGACTTCCCAGACGGGGAGGTCATCGAGCCCGCCAATGCTGGCGCGGCGGCCACGCTCGACGTAGCCGTAGCTGGGGCAGGGCCAGGTGGGGGTGATGCCCACGGTGACGAGGCTGCCGCTGTTTTCGGCGGCGAGGGCAGCGTTGGAGAGCACGCGCTGAAACTCGGCATGATCTTTGATCAGGTGATCGGCAGGAAGCACGATCATGGTGGCGGTGGGATCACGAGAAACGACCCAGCCGACGGCGAGAGCGATGGCGGGAGCGGTATCGCGCTTCTCGGGTTCGGCGACGATGTTCTCTGCGGGCAGATCCTTCACCAGCGCACGCACGGAGGCCTCCTGCTGCTTGTTGGTGAGAATGAGGATGTTTTCCTTGGGCACGAAGCCATCGAGGCGCTCAATGGTGAGTTCGAGCAGGGTTTTTTCACCAAAGAGTTTGAGCAACTGTTTGGGCAAAGCATCGCGGCTGATGGGCCAGAAGCGCTGGCCGCTGCCGCCTGCGAGGATGAGAGCGTAACGATTTTTGGATGCGGCTGGGGTCATGTGCGGAATTTTTTTGTGGGCAGTCCTCCATTAACCGGAAAGAGGGATGCGAGCAAATTCCTCTTTGGTGATTCTCGCGGAATGGATATGTTGATACATGCAAGAAAACACCTCCTCCCATGGCTACGAAACCTATGCCTCGCTCATTGCCCCTGCCGCCGCAGGCTGCGCACTGGGCATCCTGTTTGGCCGGGGAATGCGGCGCGGATCATCCAATATGATCGCGCTGACCCTGCTGGCCGCCAGCGCCGCGATCGCCGCCCCGGTCATCACTCATCTGGTTCAGCGCACGGCCAACCGCCCTGGCAGCGAGCGCGGCAGCCGCCGCAGGCTGGAAGGCATCCGCAATCACGGCATGCCGGATGGCGATGTGGGCGAGTTTTTTGCCGACACGCCGGAGCCGTTTGCGGCGAAGGGACGATAACCCGCCTGGTGCCTGGTGCAGAGGGTGGGATTGCCAGTGGCAGTCACTAAATAAGGATTTAACTGGCTGGAGTTGCCAGCCCTGCAACGCCACTGGATCGAAGCAAAATCGCAGAAAGCCACCCCGACCCAACCTGCCCATGAAGCCGAACGGGAATTCCTGGATGAGGGCACTGGGTGCCCTCGCGACTCTCGCCGCTTGTGCGTGCTATGATGTCGTGCATGCCGCCCCAGCAGTGACCGGCATGCGCCATCTGCTGCTCGACGCGCGGATTGTTGAGAAAGCCACCGGGGTCAGACTTGTGCTTGGCACGGTGCAAAAACATCCGGGCAATCCGCTTTTCAAGGAGGACAAGCCGTGGGAGGTCCGCTTTGACAATCTCTACCCCAACGTGACGCTGGATATTCGCGATGGCATCTACCGCTGCTGGTACAGCCCCTTCATCGTGGACGCGGTGGTGCGTGAAACGCCGCCGGAGCAGCGCGGCAAGGTGCGCTACCAGCCGCGCGAGCGTGAGATGGGCATCTGCCATGCGGCTTCTCGCGACGGCATCCATTGGGAAAAGCCGGCGCTCGGGCTGGTGGAGTTTGAAGGCAGCAAGGACAACAATCTGGTGCTGAAAGGCCCGCACGGTGGCGGCGTGTTTTTTGATTCCGCAGACACAGATCCGGCGCGGCGCTACAAAATGATCTGCCGCAGCAGTGACACGGATGTGACCCTGGGCGTGGCCTTCTCGCCCGACGGCGTGCACTGGAGCGACATCCAACGCTGTCCCGAAATCAAAGCGGTGGGAGACGCGCATAACAACGCGGTCTGGATGCCGGAAGCGGGAAAATATGCCGGCATCACGCGCTTGAAGACCGCGACTGGCGAGCGCCTGGTGGCACGCACCGAGTCCACGGATTTCATTCACTGGACCCAGGCGGTGGAGGTGCTGCGCGGTGACCCGCAGAACCAAACCTACGCCATGCCGGTGTTCCGCCACGCGGGCCTCTACCTTGGACTGCTCATGATCTTCACTCCTGCCGATGACCGGGTGCATTGCGAACTCGCGTGGAGCGCCGACACCCTCGAGTGGCATCGCATCAATCCTGGCACGTCCTTCATTCCGAACTCGGAGAAACGCGGCGACTACGACTGGGGCTGCGTCTATGTGGGCGCACCCGTCGTGCAGTACGATGAAATCCGCCTCTATTACGGTGCCTCGAATGGTCCCCACACCGGCTGGCGCGATGGGTTCCTCGCGCTCGCCACCCTGCGGCCCGACGGCTTCGCGGGCTACGAGCCGGTGGAGCGGGAAACCAGCGGGCAGGTGCTCACGCGGCCGCTACGGTGTGCAGGCGGAGCCTTGTGCCTCACTGCGGATGCTGCGGGCGGGAAAGTGAGGGTCCGGCTGCTCGACGAAGGCGGCAAGACTCTAGCGACCGCCGCACCCGTGACCGGCAACGTCACTGATCAACCGTTGCGCTGGGAAGGCGGTTTCAAAATCTCCCAAGTTCGAGACCGGCCAGTCCAAATCGAGTTTGAGCTGACTGCGGCACGAATTTACTCCTTCAGCTTTGACGGCAAGAATTGAACGTTGGCCCGTCCTTCGCTCTTCGAGCTACGGAGGGCATTTTTGCCTCCTTGGGGAGGCAAAAATGGCGGAGAGGGAGGGATTCGAACCCTCGGTTGCCTTACGACAACGTCTGATTTCGAGTCAGCCGGTTATAGGCGTCTTACAATACTCATTACGAGCAGATTAAAGCGATTTGAAAAACGATTCCGAGGCATATGAGCGTGCCTCGAACGCGTCATTTTCGTGCAACCTCCACGGTGGTGGTGAAACTGGGAAGGCTCTTAAGACACGGTGACTCAGTCCAGTGCTAGCGCGATTTTATCCGAGGTCGCCTCCACTCTCATAATCACCCGTCCATCAGCAACGAGCCGCACAGGTTTATCCATCAAGCGCGCAAAGGGCTTCAAAACAGCCCATTTCACACCCCCGAGTATACAAAGAAGTATCAGCGGAAGCGGTGGGACGATTCATCATTTTGAACGCCTGTGACGAGATCAACCCGTGCGCGGTTGCAATCCTGTCTTGTCGCATTCACATTGGTGATGCTCGATGTTAGTCCTTGGACCCGCCTTGAGCCCCGATCGAAAAAATCAGATGCTCCATTCTCAAACATTCGACCAGCAAAGACTGGTCTGCACAAAAGCTAAAGCGCCCATTGGCGTGGCTGGGATTCCATCAGCCAAAGACATTTTTTCATCAAGACGCTAAGAAACCGCGTTTAGATTCGTATCAGAACCAGCACTTGAACTGACTCACGAAGGTTCAAGCGAGGCCCGGGAACGGCATGATGGAAGACGACGAGCTTCCGCCGAACCCCGCTTCGTGGTGGATCCGGTCATCGCTTTGGCGGTGATGGAGAAGCCATCCAGACGTGACCGCTACCAAAGATTAAAGGGGCGGTCCATTCTGGCCGACACGCCAAGAGCGTGTTCGGTCACTGAATGTTTGCCTGCGCGCTTATTGCCTTGCGCAGCAGCACGCTCATGCCCGCAAGGCATGCGGTTTTCTGGACCCTTCGCATTCAAAATCCAAATTTTTCAATTCCATGAATTCAAATTCGTCAATCATCCCCACGTCCCTTCCTACTACTGTTCCATCGCCTTTGATCTCTCAAACCCTCGCTCCTGCTATCGAGGAGACACCCGGTGTCCCGCACGCCGGATCAGACGAAGGTGAGTTTCAGGTTCCCACCATGACACTCCGTGATGAGCAAGTGAGTGCACGCACATTCGCTGAACTCTCCCTCCGAACCCCCATGGAACTCCTGGAAATGGAATTTCCACCGACGGACAATTACGTTGGAAATGGAATCGTTGCCAAAGGACAAGCATCAGCCATCATCGGGCCGCCTGGCATTGGCAAGTCGATGATTATAACACAGCTCGGAATGAGCATGGTGCTGGAACGCCCGTTTATGGACCTCCCGGTTAACTGCGCTGATAAAAAATCCCTGTTTCTCCAAGCAGAGAACTCAAACTATCGGCTTCGCATGCAACTCAACGGCCAATTTTCGAGCCTCACCGAAGATGAACAGAGACGGGTCGATGCTCACTTCACCTTCCACACCATCGAAAATGGATACGATTCCGAGCTTCGTCTGAAAGGTCGTAGCGCAGATGCCGTCGCACGCTGCCTGAACAGGGTAAAACCAGACGTGGTGTTTGTCGATCCGTTGAATGCCTTCGCCAAAGGCAGCCTGAACACCGACGACGGCATGATGGATACTCTTCAAGAACTCATCCGGTTGGCCAAGGAAGCAAATCCTGATGCAGCCGTTGTCTTCGTTCATCATACACGCACCGACGGAAAAGCAGTTCTTGAAGCGGTGGGTCCTAGCCGTGGAAACTACGGACGGGGCTCTAAGGCGCTGCACGGGGTGTCGCGAGGAACATTGAACATCGCCGCCGGCCATCCCGATGACAGCTCGAAAATCCTCGTTGCCTGCGGTAAAAATTCCAATGGACCGGATTTTGAGGCCTTCGGCGCACTGCGGAACCCGGACACACTCCTCTTTGAGCGTGACCCATCGTTTTGCCTGGATGTATGGAAGCAGGTGATGTCTGGCAAACCAGCTGGGCGTCTTTTGCCGACACCCGAACGGGTCGCGGAATTCGTGGAGGATAGACCACTCACACGTCAAGACCTAGTAGAGGCAATCAAGGAAGAGTTTGGGTGCGCGAAGTCGAAGGCTTATCAGGCCATCATTGATGCTCAAACCCAGACCATTGTGCGTGGACCTGACCGCCTCTTCCGGTCAATCAAACTGTAAATGAAACGGTGGTCGTCAGCCCATCTGACCGCCGCCATTTTTCCGTCCCTTCGGGGTTCGCGGAAAATGGAAATGGAAAACAGGGGATCGGAGGTCATGAAAATATTTTCATGGCCTCCGGATCTTCTGCCGACAGAAATTATATTTATGCACCCGCTGACCGTCTGGCAGTGGCGAGAGTTGGAATGCTACATACTGAAACGATTTTAGTCTCCGCTTGCTTTTCAACGGAATTGAAGTAAATTTGTATTTCCCATTCCGGACACTCGCTAAGATTAAAAAAACGCGCAGTGTCCCGCACTGGAGGTTATCGCCAAGATAGGCACGCCTCCACTGCGCATCGCCCTTACATAATAGCGGGCTGATCGCGCTGGTTAACAAAACTTCGGATAACTGCCAAAAGGCGGTCAAACAGATCCCGTTCAAACTTGCGCAACTCCATTCCTAAAACGGGACGGATGGGCTGCGCCTCAAAAGAAGCATTATGTCCACAGAACTGAATTATTCGAAATCAACATCACCGCACAAAAGAACAAAACGAAGCACTACCGAGAACACCGAGGATGAGGTGATCGATGCTGAATACGTTATGGTCGATTCGCCACAGAGCGCAACGTCATCAAGCTCAACAAAGTCCCTGCCCATGGCATCGTCTACGGTCACGGGTCTGGGACCGTTAGATCAGCCTGGATCTGTCGATGTGCCCGTGACGGCTGCAGGAGCTTCGACAAAGGCAGAAGAGATCCTGCAGATTGACATTACGCTGTTGAAACCCAACCCGCTAAATGTCGAGATCTACGGCGAAGAACCGGTCGACCGAGACCTAGTGGTATCCCTGGAGAAGAATGGCTTCCAAGAGCCGCTCATCGCAACGGCTGAAAAAACACTCGTAGCAGGTCACCGCAGATTAAAGGCGGCAAAGGAACTTGGGCTGTCGCACGTTCCGGTGATAATCCGGGCATATGACAACGAAATTAAGTCGCAGGCTGCTTTGTTGGAAAGCAACCGTCAACGGCCCAAAACCAATGAGATGCTGGGCAACGAGGCTCGCCTACGATTGAAGATCGAGGAACAGCTCGCGAAACAGCGGCAGCAGTCGGGTGCCCAGCGTAAGAACGACCCGAAGGCCTCTTTGGCAAACGGCAGTTCCCGTGACAAAACAGGCGATGCCATTGGTACAAGCGGAGTGACGGCCAAGCGATTGGTTGATACTGTGAATGCCATTAGCGCTCTCAGCAAAAATGGCAAAACAGAGGAGGTCCAACAAATCCGAGTCGCGCTGAACAAGAGCATGAACTCGGGATACTTGAAGGCCGTCTCGCTGGGTGCAATTAATTCGCCTAAAAAGGTAAAGAAGTCACCCGTAAAAGCAGTCGCCACCAACAAGCCGGTGGTCTCTGTAAAGGCTGATGCAACTGAATCGCCATATGGTTCGTCCAGTGAGTTTCCAACGATCTCAAAGCATGGACAGGCGATGAAAGCAATTGAGCAGCTCGTGGAATATTTGGAAGATCTCAAAGCTGATGCTGTGACTGATAAACAGAGAGATGAGTGGAATGAACGTCTGGACGAACTCACCGATGTGTTGAGGGAAGCGGAGATTCTCACTCGATAACAGTAGCCAAGAATTTAGAATAGCTCTCGCCATCAGTGTTGAAAAAAACGTCACTGCGAGATGAGCGTCAATCAGCAGGTCGGCGATGGTGACCGACCTGCATACCCATGTCAGTTCAATGAAAATTACTTCAAACAAAGAGCGCTCATTCACCTTGGGCACTGCATCACAAACACCAACGCTGATTCAAAATCCGGAGAGCGATCTTAGAGATAGATTATGTACTCCTCTCTCCTCTCCCTCATCTGATTATCCTGTAGCTGTTGACCCTGGTTCATCATCCACATCCACCAGCTCGACTTCATCTCTCCTGTCCAATGCTCAAGAATCATCCCACACCTCAGACTCATCCGCTTTAATCGTTCAGAGACCAAGATTCAAAGAAGACCTAAACTGGTGTGACAGTGCGGAGATGGTTAAAAATTTGGCTCTGTTCGATGATGACCAGCAATCTTTAATCCGGAGCATCACCATCAAACATCAAGACTTCCCGGATGGTTTCGACAAGGGAAACTACTTCGAGAGCATTTACCCGATCATTGCTTCTGGGTTTTTGAACGCTGATAAGATCGTCTATTGTGGCGCTCAGTTCTCATCAGGAAAACGTCCATGTCGGCTTTGGCACCTGTGTTCTCGCTGTGCTTATTACTGTGGCATGAATTCATCACTACGGTATGGTCCAGCGTTCAACAAAGCTGACTTCTCCCATCTCACCTGTTCCTTTGATGGTGGACTTCCGCTTGATTCAACAAACAGTGCGGATCTTCGGACTTACTGGTTAGCCAATGCAGGTGCTGTTCGTCGGGCGTTCAATGAGGGCTTTATCGAAGGAGCCTACATCGTTCATGAGTTGGCAATTATTCGCTTTCTCCCTCTGCGTGTTCTGCCTCATTCGCATATCCTTGTTTCAGGTGATGCATTGACGGTGGACAGGTTGAACACCATTTCGACCTACATCGCGGAGACTGAAGGGGTTGATTTGGTGCCATCACTTCGAAATCGAGCGTTGAATACCAGAACTGAGCTTGAGTCTGTCATCAAATATCAGACGAAGGCGATCAAGCTCCAAGAACCCTACACCTCAGCGCTGATCCAATGTGGTCGTCATAGGCTACGCGAATTGAATCTGGAAATGAGAGAGTTCCTCGATTCATATTCGGCGGCTGTTGGGCAGTTTCAAAAAATCGTCCGCATAGGGAATCTACATCCTCAGCGTCAAAACTCATACATTGGCTCCAAGGTTTCAAAGGGTCCCAACAAAACAGTTCGAGAGATGCGAAATCGAGGCTCTAAAGAGAATCGCGTTTAAAGGCGATCTGAGCGCTTTGAATGCTTTCCGCTGTCACCATACTCGGAAAGCATTTGGAGCGTTTCTAGAGGCATTCTGTGTGTCCTGTGGAACACTCCCTGATGATGCGCCAAAGCGGAAAAGTAAAACTGCATGCGGCTTCCAAATGCACAGAACTTTTCTTAGAAATCGCTGTACATTGATCTCGTGATGTGGTAGGATATTTACAATGAATCGCGTGAAAAAAGTTATCTTCAAATCAACCACTCCAGGCATAAATCTGGATGGGGGATTTGGACCTCGGTAATAAGACTGATGAAAAAATGACACACAGCTTTTCAGAAAAAGATGGCGTGGCAAAACCTGCTACGTCGCAAGAGACAAGAAGATATGCTCAAGATACAGAAAATGGTAAGCTGGGTCCTTATTGAAGGATTCCACCAGGCAAAGATTACGGACGCACGCCTGATCAATAGTAGCGTCTCAAAAAACGAAGAGTGGGAATTAAGGCTGATTTTTGAGGCCACGTCCCTGCTCCATCCAACGAAGAAATACTTGGCCAAAAAAGGATACAAGGTCAAGGATTCAAAACAGATCATCAAAGACCTGACGGAACTTCTAGGCGATGATATTCACCAGGTCATTAATTTGGCGGGTGAGGTCATTCCTGAAGCCCTGAACGTTCTTGTTGGTCAGCCGGTTGATATTGAAATCGAGCATCACCATGGCAAAAACCATGCTGAGCCGTTCTGTCTGGTCTCACAGGTGACAAAGCCTGGTGGACTGATCGAACAGCTAAAAGAAGCGGCGTAACAATTCGATAACGAGACGCCACCAGAAAAACCCCCAAGTGATTCGTCACGCCGGGGGTTTTCTGTTTTTGGGAGCTTGTGAAAATATTTACACAAGCTGACGGTCACGATTTGAATTCCCCGTTTTCTGTTGTGGCATCTGAGAAATACGGCCGACAGAAATTTTTAAAACCGCGTCGAAAAAAGTGCGGCTCCCCGGAATTTGCTATCACCTTGGTCGTGTCATTGCTGGCGAGACGGCACTTTCATCCGCTGGTTGGACTGGGTTTCATCCAGATTCAGCAGCCTGCGCATTCGAGCATGCAGCACCATGTCGCTGATGAAGATTGGGATCATCAAGAAAACCGCCCAATTATTCCTCGCATGCACCTTGAGTAAAATATTTACGGCAACAGCGACAATCAAAACTTGATTTCGTTTGTTTCGATTGTTTCGTTCAATTCGTATTCTCAACCACCATGAAAACTGCTTCTCTGCCCGCTGCTGCCCGTCTAACCGCCCCTGATTTGGAAGAGGCGCGTCAGGCCCGTGAGGCCGCCCGGCTGTTTGCCAGCATGGCGGCCACGACTCGCCGTAGCCAGTCACTCCGCCTGATTCCTGACAATAAAGCCTCCCAGCCTGTCGAAGTGCCCGAGGTGGCTTTTCGGATGTTCCTGGAGATTCTCAATCAGATGGCCCAGGGAAACGCTGTTACGTTGGTGCCCACACATCATGAACTCACCACCCAGCAGGCGGCAAACCTGCTGCGGGTGTCCCGCCCGTATTTCGTGAAACTGCTCGAAACGGGTGTCATTGCTCATCATCGAGTTGGCAGCCGCCGGCGAGTAAAATTTGAGCATCTGATGGGTTATCTAGAGAAGGTAAAGGGCGAGAGCCGTGAGGCGTTGGAGCAGCTCGCCGCCCAGGCGCAGGAACTGAACATGGGCTACTGATCCTCGCCGCTTCATGACAACGTTCACTGCGCTGTTTGATGCCTGTGTGCTCTACCCGGCACCACTGCGCGACTTCCTGCTGCACCTCTCCTGCACTGGGCTATTCCGGGCGCGATGGACAGAGGAGATTCATGTTGAGTGGACGCGTAATCTCCTCGCGAACCGCACTGACTTGAGGCCCGAACAGCTTCAAAGAACACGGGATTTGATGAATAAGGCAGTGCCGGACTGCCTTGTCACCGGTCACATGAAGCTGGTTGAATCACTCAGCCTGCCCGATCCCGATGACCGGCATGTGCTGGCAGCAGCCATCTGCGGCCATGCTGAGGTCATTGTAACCTTCAACGAAAAGGATTTCCCCGCAAAAGTTCTGGAGGAGTTTGGAGTGGAAACCCAGCACCCTGACGAATTCATCAGCCACCTCATCACACTCGACTGGAGCATGGTGTGCCGGGCATTGAAAAACCAGCGTGCGTCACTCAAGAACCCGCCGCGCACAGCGGATGAGTTGCTCGACACTCTGGAACAACAAGGGTTGCCACTCTCAGTATCCCAGCTTCGCCCACTGGCGGAGTTGATTTAGCTGCCGACGCTCATGTCCTCTGCTAGCCATTTACCGATGGCGGAGAGACGTCACAGATCGACTGGCTGATGTGGGCGGAGGTCTCGGCAGTTCTCGAAGGCAAGGCAGGACCTGACCCTGAATATCCTGGCCTAAGACCCCCAAGTGATTCGTCATGTGGGGGGGGGCTGTTTTTGGGTGCTTGTGAAAATGTTTACACAAGCTCACGGCCACATTTCGAGCCCCCAGGCTTCTTTTGTAGCGCTGAGCATTCGAGACTATGTTTAATTCCACCCCTGTGGAGCGAGAACTGGAAATTTCGGATGGATGGAGAGCAGCGCCTCACCGGCATGACTGCCGGGCAGAAACGCTTTCCCATCGCGCCGTCGGTTTTCAAATTCCAGCAGCACGGTCAGTCGGGCTTGTGGCTGAGCGAGCTGCTGCCGAAGACGGCGAAGTTCGCGGACGATCTTTGCGTCATTCGCTCGCTGCATACCGAGGCCATCAATCACGACCCCGCCATGACGCTCCTGCAAACCGGGCACCAAATCGGTGGCCGGCCATCCTTCGGTGCCTGGGCGTCCTACGGGCTCGGTTCGGAGAACTCCGATCTGCCCGCTTTTGTCGCCATGATTTCACGCCCCAGCGGCCCGACGAATGCGCAGCCGCTGCACGAGCGCATGTGGGGCTCGGGATTTTTGCCGTCGCGCTATCAGGGCGTGCGTTTCAACTCGGGCAAAGACCCCGTGCTCTTCCTGTCGAATCCTCCCGGCATCACCAGCACGCGCCGCCGCGCGATGCTCGATGACGTCGCCGCGCTGAACCGCCTGAAGTTCGCCGAGTATCAGGATCCCGAAACGCAGGCGCGCATCGACCAATACGAGATGGCCTTCCGCATGCAGTCCGCCGTGCCGGAGCTGGCCGACCTGTCGAAGGAACCCGCGTCCATATTCGAGCGCTACGGCCCCGAATCGAAAAAGCCCGGAACGTATGCGGCGAACTGCATCCTTGCGCGCCGGCTTGCCGAACGTGGCGTGCGCTTCATCCAGCTCTATCATCGCGGCTGGGACCAGCATAACAACCTGCCCACCGGCATCAGGAGCCAGTGCTACGACACCGACCAGCCCACCGCCGCGCTGCTGGGTGAACTCAAAGAGCGCGGCATGCTCGAAGACACCCTCGTCATCTGGGGCGGCGAATTTGGCCGCTCCGTGTATTCGCAGGGCACGCTGACGAAGGACAACTACGGTCGAGACCATCACCCGCGCTGCTACAGCGTCTGGATGGCGGGTGCCGGCGTGAAAGGCGGCCACATCTTTGGAGAGACGGACGACTTCAGCTACAACATCGTCAAAGACCCCGTCCACATCCACGACCTCAACGCCACGGCGCTGCATCTCCTCGGCATTGACCACTTGCGCCTCACCTACCGCTTCCAGGGCCGCGACTACCGCCTGACAGATGTGCATGGCGAAGTCGTGAAAGGAATCCTCACCTGAGTGCCGCCCAGTGAAGCTCACCGCAATAAATCGTCCAAAACGCTTATTCAATCAGCGAGAAACACACCCATGAAAAACGTCACCTTCACCACGCAGCGCTCCATTTCCCGTCGTGCCATGCTCAAGGGCGCTGGCATCACGCTCGCGCTACCTTGGCTCGATGCCATGTCGGCTGCGTTTGCGGCAGACCCGAAGCCGCCGATGCGCTTCATCGGCATCCTGAATTACTTCAGCTTCCACGCCCCAAACTTGTTTCCAAAAGAAGCAGGAGCCAACTACATCGCGACGCCATATCTCGAAGGATTGCAGCCGCACCGGAAGGAATTTACGATCATCTCCGGCCTCAATCATCCCGAGGTGCGCGATGGTCATGCGTCGGACAAATCCTTCTTCACAGGTGCGCCGCATCCGGGTTCGCCTTCATTCAAGAACACCATCTCGCTCGATCAACTCGCCGCCGACCAAATCGGTCGCGATACGCGCCATGCCTCGCTGAATTTTTCCACCAGCGGTGCCTACAGTTGCAGCTACACGCGCAGCGGCGTGGCCATTCCCCCGGAGACGAGCGCCGCCCGTGCGTTCGCCAAACTCTTCATCGACGGCACGCCTGCGGAAATCGCGGAGGAAGTGGCACGCGTGCAGGAAGGGCAGTCCATCCTCGATCGTGTGGCCGGTGAAGCGAAGCGATTGCAGCGCGACGTCAGCGCCGGCGACCGCGACAAGCTCGACCAGTACTTCACCAGCGTGCGCGAACTCGAACAGCGCATGGTGCGCTCAGAAAACTTCGCCAAACAACCGAAGCCCAAGCCTGGCGTGCCCGTCATCAAAGACCCCGGACCCGGCGAAGACACCACGCGCTTCGGCCTCATGCTGGAAGTCGCCCGCCTCGCCGTGCAGACCGACCTCACGCGCATCGTCACACTGTATTACGTCGGCACCAGCAAGACGCCGTCCAAGCCGGGCACCAGCTTTGCCTACCACGACCTCAGCCATCACGGTCAGGATGCCGGAAAGCTCAACCAACTCGCCATCCTCGAACGCGATCTCCTGCTCGAATGGGGCGGCTTCATCCAGCGCATGAAAGACTCACCCGACGGCGCTTCACGACTGCTCGACAACACCATGAGCGTCTTCGGAGCCGGCATGGGCAACGCCTCCAGCCACGACTCCACGAACCTGCCCGTCCTCCTTGCCGGTGGCCGCTTCAAACACGGCCAGCACCTCGCCCACGACCCGAAGAATCCTCCACCCCTAAGCAACCTCTGGGTGCAAACCCTCCAGCAAATGGGCATGGATGTCGGCAAATTTGGCACCAGCAGCAAGGAGACTCTCGCGGGACTGGAGACAGTGTGAACCTGAATCCGCGCCCCTCACAAAAGCAATTTCCTAGCAGCCATGATCCGCGTTCTACTTCTCGCTCTTCTCACCGCCATCGCCACCGCCACCGCCACCGCCACCGCCGAGCCCATGCTCGAAAAGGCGGACGTTTTCCCAGCAGACATGAATGGCATTACCCGCTACCGCATTCCGGGGATCGTGGTGACGCAAAAGGGCACCGTTTTGGCCTACGCGGAGGCGCGGAGGAACAGCAGCTCCGATTGGGGCGAGATCGAGGTCCATCTGCGCCGCTCCACCGATGGCGGAAAGACTTGGGAGGCTGGAAAGCACATCGCGCATCTCGGTGCTCGATTGGAAGGCAATCCACACAAGAAAGACGGCGGCGGGGAGAAGGAGCAGACGGTGAACAATCCCGTCGCCATCGTGGACCGCGACACGGGAGCCATCGAGTTCCTCTACTGCATCAACTACGCCCGCTGTTACGCCATGCGCAGCACGGATGACGGCCTCACCTGGAGCACGCCGGTGGATGTCACGGCGGCGTTTGAGCCGTTTCGGAAGCACTACGATTGGAAAGTCATCGCGACCGGCCCCGGGCATGGCATACAGCTCAAGTCCGGCCGCCTCGTCGTGCCCATCTGGCTCGCCTATGGCAAGGAAGGTGACCACGGACCCTCCGCTGCGGCCACGATCTACAGTGACGATCACGGTAAGACCTGGCTCGCGGGCGATCTCGCCGTGCCAAACGAAGGCGAGTTCGGCAACCCGAATGAAACGATGCTCGCCGAGCTTTCCGACGGCCGCGTGATGCTCGTCACCCGCAGCGTGTCGAAGCCTAACCGCAAAATCATCACCATCAGTCCGAACGGTGTCACCGGCTGGAGCAAGCCCGCGTTTCACGATCAACTCTGGGAGCCGGTCTGCATGGCGAGCATTGCCGCGCATCCTGCGAAGCCCGGCACGCTCATCTTTTCCAACCCGCACACGCTTAAGCTCGACAAAGACGGCACGGAAACGCCCGCAGGCCGCGGCAAACGCGAAAACCTCAGCATCAAACTTAGCCGCGACGACGGCAAAACCTGGCCGGTGAGCAAAACGCTCGACTCAGGCCCCAGCGCCTACTCCGACCTCGCCGTGCTGCTAGACGGCTCCGTGCTCTGCCTTTACGAAGGCAAGGCGGACATCTTCTGCGCACGCTTCAATCTCGACTGGATCGCTGCGCCATGATCATGGCGATTTCCTCAGTCAGCCGTCGATGAGGTCATCGAATAAACCCGGCTGGAACGGCTCCAGTGCCGCCTGTTCATCGCGGAAGAATTCCGCCTTCGTCTTGCCCAATGCGCCGTCCCTTCTGCGTTTGGCAGTCAAAGGCATAGTCGGTAATTTTCTCACGGCCCGCCTTTTCCAAATCCGCAGCCAGCTTGTCCGCATCGAGACCCGCGCACTGGTCAGCCCCATCACACCCCGTCCTCGCTCCACACACGACTCGCCCCTCAAAAGCAGTTTCCTAGCTGACAAATGGCCTTCAACGAAAAGACGAACTTCACGACCATCAGCATCCGCGACAACACCATTAAGACGCTGCTGAAGCAGCTTCGAACGGAGGTGAAATAGCTCCGCGCTTCACTTCACCAGACTCAGCTTCCACGGGTAGCGGCGGTCGGCGTTCCATTCGCCGACGTAGATGTCGCCGGCGCTGTCCACGTACAGATCGTGGCAGTGTTTGAAGACGGACTCGGTTTGATGCATCGGCTGCAGCTTGCCGTCGGTGTAGATGGGTTCGCTGCCGCCGGGAGCGCTGAGCACCCGCTTGGTTTTGCGGTCGAGCACGAGGACGAAGCCGGACTGATTGAGCTTCTTGCCGGTGCCGTTCTCCTTGCTCCAGCAGACGGCAGTGTAGATCTTGTCATCGCGAAAGACGAGCTGACCGGCGAAGGCACCCGGCAGGTCAATGGTGTCCACATAGGTGCCGTCGAGCGTGAAGGCCTTGATCTGGCTCTGGCTGCGTGATGGCACCCACACGAGCGGGCCGCGCGGATCGGTCGCATCGATGGAGATACCGTGCGCGTTGCTGAGATTCGCGGCGTCCTTCGTGGGTCCACCCCATTTCTTGATGAGCTTTCCCTCCAGCGTGAACTCATAGATGAAGTTCGATCCGTAACCGTCCGCGATCAGCAGCGTGCCACTGGGCGTGTAAGCCGCGTCACAAGGCATGAATTTTCCTTCGTTGATGCCGAGTTCCTGCGGTGTGGGAAACTTCCGCACCAAGTCGCCCGCTGTGGTCAACAGGGTGACGCGTCCTTGACCGGCCTTCGGATTCCATCCCTCCGCCGCAAAGTGCCAGCCGCAGTCGATGTGCAGCAGGTATTCCACTCCGTCCTTTTCGAAAATCTCCAGTCCATGTCCACCTCCGAGCCCCTTGCTGATCGACCGCACGTAGCGACCGTCCTTCTCGAACACGATGAAGTCATTCTGCGGATGATCGGTGACGAGATAGATGCGCCCGTCGCGCCCCTCAGCCAGCGCATGCGAATTGATCACCGGAGCGACCGAGGGATCGGCCTTGGCCCATTTCATGTCCACGCGATAGCGGGCCGGACTGTGACCGATGGCCACGCCATCGGGAGAGTCGGGAGTTTCCTGAGACGTCGCATGGGCAGCGAGAAGGACGAAACTGGCGGAGAGTAGTCGGAGGACGTGGGTGGACATGATTTCAAGTCATACGGAACTGCCGCCGCTCTGCAATCAGCCCATGCGACAGTCCGCCGCCATTGGGCCGAATTCGCCCCGAAGGCCAGAGCGTGAAATCAAAGCCCACCCGATGTTACTTTCCGGTCATTACCCCCAGGGGACTGCCCCCGTCCTCGCGCCACGTCCAGGGCCAACTCGACCCGGCCCCTTCAAAAGCAATTTCTCTGCCGATCAACTCGGCTGAAACCCGATCCCCCTCGGCTCTTGCCCTTCTCTTCCCCGAGTACGCCGCCTTTGCCTTTTTCACATTGGCAATCTCCCGCTCCAGCATCTCCTGCGTCACCCGCCACTTCGCCGGGTCTGCATCCACGCTCCCCGCATGAACCGCGTTCACACACACATTGAGGATGTTCCCCCCCGCTGAGTCCCTTCGATAGCTCCGCGAGAACCGCGTAATCAGCCATCACCCGCTCCGGGTTGAGGAGATGAAGGGCGAACAACTCCCTGCGCATAGAGGCGTCGGTAAGGCGCAATTGCCGTCGTCACCGCCCAGAACAAAGGCATGGGCGACACGCTGCAAACCCACAGATTAGAAACTCACCCCCCTGCTTATCACAGTGTTACTTCTGTCCGTGCCAAGGAAATTGATTTCATTTTCTGCATGGCTGCCATGTCGAGTTTTCAGCGCGCCTTACGTAGTCCTTGAAAGCCCATGCTGCCGCCAGAAAAAATCGCCTCCGTTCTGCTCGCAGAGCGTCTGCCGCTCACGGCCTTCATTGCCAGTGTGACGCGGGATTTTCATTTGGCCGAGGACGTGTTTCAGGAGGTCTGTGTCAAGGCCGTGGGTCGGGCGGCGGAGTTTGAAACAGAGACTCATGTGGTGAACTGGGCGCGACTAGCCGGAAAGAACCGCGCCATCGACATCCTGCGCGCACGCGATGGCCGCTATGTGGGTCTTAGCGATGAAATGCTGGAGGTGCTCGCCCAGGAGTGGCCGCAGCCCTCCCATGCCGATGCGATGCAGGAGGCACTGGGGTACTGCTTCGAACAGATCACGCCCAACAACCGCGAGTTGCTGCGCCTGCGCTACTTTGAGCAGCGCAACTGCACAGACGTGGCCGCCATCATGGGCCGCAAGATCGAGACCGTCTATCAAGCCCTCGCGCGCTTGCATAAAACCCTTGGCGAGTGCGTCCGCGTGCGCCTGCAAAACACTGGCATCTCATGAACGATACTGATTTTCTCGAACTGGCCATGCGCCATCAGGACGGCGCTCTCTCCGCCGCTGAGACTTCCGCGTTTGAAGCTGTGATGCAGGCTGATCCTGCCAAGCGCAAGCTCTTCACCGAGGCGCAGTTGCGCTCGATGGCGCTGCATGACCGTTTCCGGCAAGAGGCTTTCCGTCTTGCTCTGCATGATAAGCAGCGCAGGGCCTGGCTCACACGCCCGGTTCCCGCCATGGCGGCAGGGCTGGTCTGCGGTCTGTTCTGCGCTTCCTTGGTCTGGGCTGTCTCGGCACCGATAGTGACCTCGGAGCGTCTGCATGCGCTGATCGATGGTGGTTTTGAACACAGCCAAGTGGAGGCAGGCTTCCCGGCAAGAACGGGCGTATGGAGCGGTGACGCGGTGGAAATCTGCGCTGGAGATGCTGGCCATGGAGGGCGGCAACTGCGCTTCATCAGCCCCCAGCCGGATGCGGCGAATCCAAGCAGCAGAGCGATCTCGTGTGATGTGTTCCAGCTTGTGGATCTGCGTCCGCTGCGGCCCGTCCTGAGCAAGGACGGCGATACTGTGCTGGAGCTTTCTGCCACCTTTCTGGATGCGCGCCCCCAAAACACTCGCCCTTCGGTGACGTGCTTCTGCAAAATCTATGTCTTCAAAGGAGAGCCCACCAAGCTGCGCGAGACCTGGCCGCTCAATATTACCGACGCAGTGGCCAGCGGGATTGCGGAAGTGACCACTCTAGGCGGCAGCACGCCGGTTTGGAAAGCCGTCACGGCAAGGAGTCTGGTCAATGCGGAAGCGGATTTCGCTGTGATCCAGCTCGCGGCACTGCCCAACCTGCGTCCGGCAAAACTGGCATCCATCTATGCGGATGACGTCAAACTCACTCTTCGCAGCCCGCCGAGCTTGCCCGTACGCATCGTCCACCGTTGATTCCCCTATGAAGCTCCTGTACATCCTACCACTGACTGCCATACTAGCGGCGCTTTCCGCGCAAGCCCTCGACTATCCACACGTCACCGCAGAGCCGCAAAAATCCGGCTGGCCACTGACTGCGGAAGAGCGGGCGTATGTATTAAAGCCAGAGTTTGAGCGTCGCCCGGGGTCAGAGGAGCATAAGCATCTACCGCCGATGTGGCCGGTGGTGCCTAGCGCGGGGAACTGGGGCGGCACGTCGTGGCTCGATACGCATGAGCGGCTCGTCGAATATGTGAAAGCAAACGGCGGCCCTATTGATGTGCTGCTCGCAGGGGACAGCATCACGCAACAGTGGGGCAGTACACTGGACAAGGGCGTACTGAACGAGGCGTGGAAGAAGCACTTCAACGGCTACAAGACGATCAACATCGGCATCGGCGGTGACAAGGCACAGAATGTCCTGTGGCGGCTCGATCACGGCGGCGTCGAAGGTTTGCAGCCGAAGGTCGTGGTCTTGATGATCGGCAATAACAACATGTTCTTCGCGTCCGAGACCGGCGTGGAGGCTGCGGCGAAAGGTGCGCAGATGGTCGTGGCGAATGTGCGCGAGAAGTTTCCGCAGGCCGAGGTCATCGCGGCGAGAATCCTGCCATGTCATGCACCTGGCAACGATTTCTATGAGAACATCAAGAAGACCAACGCCGCGCTCGATGCCCTGAATATTGGTAGCGACCCGAAGGTGCATGTGCTCGACCTCTGGAGCGATTTCGCGAATGCCGACGGCACCATCAAGAAGCTCCTCTTCGGGCCGGACAACATCCATCTCTCGCTCGAAGGCTACGGTGTGTATGCGGAGCGCCTGAAGCCACTGCTCGACAAGTTTCTTGGTGGCAAAGGCCTCGGCGGAGATGTGATTCTTCCCGCGAAGAAGACCGGTGCTGCCACTCCCGCGGCGACGCCATCATCGTCAGCGCCAACGACTGCAAACGCTTCTCCTCTCGAAAGTCTGCTCAAGCCCACGCCGAAGACAGCCGATGGCAAATCGCTCGTCTATCCTTACGCGCCGTATAACGAAGGCAAACTCGACCCGCAGCTCACCAGCTGGCCTTTGACGGATGAGGAAAAGGCCTGGGCCACGAAGGGCGAATACGAGCGTAAGCCCGGCCATGAAGTGCAGAAGCATCTTCCTGAAATGTGGTTCGTCACACCGACCGCTGGTCATTGGAAGCCGAAGGAAGGCAGCGATGGAAATGCGTGGCTCGATCACCATGCGACAAACATCGAGAACGTGAAGGCCGCAGGCAGCAGCATGGACATCGCTTTGCTCGGCGACAGCATCACGCAGCATTGGGGTGGCGGCTGGGATGGTGAGCCTTTCAATGCGGCCTGGCAAAAGCACTTCGGCGGCATGAAGACCGTGAATCTCGGCATCGGCGGAGATCGCATGGAGCACATCCTCTGGCGACTCGACCATGGCGCACTCGATGGTGCCTCGCCAAAAGTGATCGTGCTCATGATCGGCGTAAACAACGCCCCGCTCGTCTTCGGTAACGGCGTCACCGTCACCGCCGCTACGCACGGCATCAAGCTCTGCATCGAAAACCTCCGCCTCCGCTGCCCGCAGTCGCAGATCATCCTCGTGAAGATTCTTCCCGCCTTTAATCCCAGCAAGGAAGTCGGCGCGAAGGTGCGCGAGATCAATGCCATGCTCGACACGCTGAAGCTCGATGCCGATGCGAATGTCCACGTCCTCGATCTGTGGAGTGATTTCACCAACGGCGACGGCACGCTGAAGTCGGAGCTCTATTCCGACCAGTATCTGCATCTCGGCCCTGCGGGCTACGCGGCATTTGCCGGCAAGCTGAAGCCTGTAGTGGAGAAACTCATGGGCTCGGCCACCCGCTAATCTCCGACGCGCCATGGCCAGTGCTCGCCTTCTCCTCGAGTCCGTCGCGGTCACGATGGCGATAGTTTCCCCAGTCAGCACATGAAGAACTCATTCGCACTCCTCGCTCTACTGCTTGCGCCGCTGGCTGCGTTGCACGCTGCGGATAAGGCGGCTTTTTTCGAGCAGCATTGCTACGACTGCCACGATGCGGATGAGAAAAAGGGCGGGCTCGATTTAACCTCGCTCGCGCTGAAGCTCGACGATCGCGCGAACTTTGAGACGTGGGTGAAGATCCACGATGCCATCGCAAACGGCGAGATGCCGCCGAAGAAGAAGGCGCGGCCACCGGTGGCGGAGACGAAGGCATTGCTCACGGACTTGGATACAAAGCTCATCGCGGCGGATGAGACGCGCATCGCGAAGGATGGAGGGCGCGCGGTGTTCCGCAGACTCACGCGCGTGGAGTATGAGAATGCCGTGCGGGATTTGTTGGCGCTGCCGGAATTGCATGTACAGGAGCTGTTGCCGGCGGATGGTTCGCGACATGGCTTCGACAAAGTGGGCTATGCGCTCGATCTCTCGCATGTACAGCTCGCGAAGTATCTGGAGGCTGCGGACCGTGCGCTCGATGCGGCGATTGCCACACGCACCACGCCGCCGCCGGTGGTGAAGCGGCGGCTGTATCCCACCGAGTCGTTCAAGTGGCACATGAACCTCAAGCTCGGCAGTGCGGTGCTGCTGAAGGACGGGCAACCCGATCCGTTGTGGCCGGTGGCGACGGTGAAGCACGACGCAGGCGAGGCTATCAAGACGCCGGACTTTTTCAAACTGAAGCAATCCGTCGCCCTGCTCACGCCGAACCTCGAAGGCTGGCTCAAGAGCATGACCTTCGCGCCGATGTTCGCGGGAAAGTATCGGCTGCGGCTCTCAACGTGGAGCGCGCATTGGAACGCGGGCAAGCTGGAGCCTGCGCCAGTGTCGCAGACGGTGCGACTCTATGCGCATCCGCGGACACTCGGCTACTTGGAGGCACCGTCGCTCACGCCGCGAGTCCACGAACTCACGCCTTGGCTGGAGATGGGTGATGAGGTCATCTTCGATCCCGCGTCGTTCTTTTGGACGGGTTTGCAGATTCATCAGCACAAGGGCGGCGGCGGCTTGCATGTCGGGCCGGCGATTGTGTGCGATTGGCTCGAAGTGGAAGGCCCGCTCTACGCGCAATGGCCGCCAGAGAGTCATCGCCGCGTGTTCGGTGATTTGCCGCTGAAGCCCGTCGATGCAGCGAGCGGCCTCACGCCGCCGACGCATCCGCAGCCCGTGCAGAAAGTCGGCTACGGCTGGCCGAAGCCGTGGGAGATTCCGCCGGGCGACTCCAAGCCGCAGCCGCTCGTCACCGTCACGAGCGTTGCGCCGCTCGATGATGCGAGGCGTTTGATCGCGACTTTTCTCCCGCGCGCGTTTCGTCGCGATGTAAGCGACGCCGAAGTGATGAATTATGTCGGCCTCGTGCAGCAACGTTTGGAAAAGAAGGACTGTTTCGAGCTGGCGATGCGCCACGCCTACAAGGCCGCACTGACTTCCACGCATTTCCTCTTCCGCAAGGAAACGCCCGGCAAACTCGACGACCTCGCGCTCGCCACGCGGCTCGCCTTCTGGCTCTGGAACTCGCCGCCCGACGACGCGCTACTAGCGCTCGCGAAGCAAAACAAACTCCACGAGTCCGCGACGCTAAACGCACAAGTCGAGCGACTGCTCACCGACGCGCGCAGCGATCGTTTCATTACCGACTTTCTTGACCAGTGGCTCAAGCTCCGCGACATCGACGCGACAGATCCCGACAGTCAGATTTACCCCGAGTTCCAGCTTTATCTGAAGGAATCTATGCTGGCCGAGTCGCGCGCCTTTTTCCGGGAACTCATCACCAAAGACCTGCCCGCGTCGAACATCGTTGCGTCGGATTTTGCAATGCTCAATCAACGCCTCGCCGAGCACTACGGCATCTCGGGTGTCACCGGTCCCGACATCCGTCGCGTGCCACTGCCGCCCGGCAGTCATCGCGGCGGTTTCCTCACGCAGGCTGCAGTTTTGAAAGTCACCGCCAACGGCACCGTCTCATCTCCCGTCGTTCGCGGCGTCTTCGTCACCGAACGCATCCTCGGCCAGCCCGTGCCACCGCCGCCTCCCGGCGTGCCCGCGATTGATCCCGACACGCGCGGCGCGACCACCATCCGTGAGCAACTTGCGAAGCATCGTGACGACACCAGTTGCGCCGCGTGTCATCGCAAGATGGATCCGCCCGGCCTCGCACTAGAGAGCTACGACGTTATCGGCGGCTGGCGCGTGCAGTATCGTTCGTTGGAAAAGGGCACGACCGTCGCGCTGAAGTTTCCTGACGGCACTGGCGTCCGCTACAAGGCCGGACCCACCGTCGATGCCAGCGGTGAGACCGCGCAAGGCGAACCCTTTACGGATTTCGCTGCGTTTCAAAAACTCGCACTCGCCAAGCCCGAACTCATCGCCCGCTCCTTTGTCATGCAAATGCTCACTTATGCCACCGGTGCGGAGCCAACCTACGCCGACCGTCACGAAATCGGCCACATCCTCGCAGAGACGAATGCAGGAAGCTTCGGCATGCGGTCACTGATTCATGCGTTAGCTGAGAGTCGGTTGTTCCAAAACAAATAGAATCATGAAATACTTCCCTACTCGTCGTCACTTTCTTCTTGCATCCGGGGCCACGCTGGCGCTGCCTTTTCTCGAATCGCTCGCTCGCTCCGCCGTGCCGGTGCCACCGAAGCGGATGCTCGCCATTATGACGAACATGGGCGTGATGCCACGCTACTTTTTTCCCGAGAAGGCGGGGCGCGATTACGGGAACACGCCATATCTTGACTTAATCAAAGCGCATCGCGAGCGCTTCACGGTGTTTAGCGGCGTGTCGCACCCGGGCGTGGATGGGAATCATTCGTCGGAGCGCAGTTTCCTGAGCTGTGCACCGCATCCGGGTGCGAGCAATTTCAAGAACAGCATCTCGCTCGACCAGTTCGCCGCGGAACAGATCGGCGTGCAGACGCGCTTCGCTTCGCTCGTACTCAGCGTGGGACGAGATCACATGGGCACGCCGTCCACCACGCGCGATGGAGTGCAGCTTCCGGCGGAGCGCTATCCCTCGGCGCTGTATCGTCGGCTTTTCGTACAGGGCACGCCGCAGGAGATCGAGCGCAGCATTGATGACTTGCGCAAGGGCTGCAGCATTCTCGATTTCGTGCGCGATGAGGCGCTGAGTTTGGAAAAAGGATTGACCACGCGCGACAAGGAGCGGCTCGATCAATATTTCACCTCTGTGCGTGAGTTGGAACAGCGCCTTCAACACGCCGAATCGTGGGAGCGCAAACCGAAGCCCGTGGTGCAAGCACTAATGCCGAAGGACATCGCTAGTGACACCGAAGTCGAGGCGCAAACGAACCTCATGTATGACACGATGCGCCTAGCGCTGGAGACCGACAGCACGCGCATCGTCACCGTTTACCTCGGCCCGTTGCTCATCACACCGAACATTCCTGGCGTGAAGAATCAGACGCACGCGCTCACGCATCACGGCAATGACGAGGCTAAGATCGCCGAGTTGAAGAAAATCGAGGAAGCACAGTTCCGCAGCCTCGCGCGTCTGCTCGATGGACTCACGAGCGTGCAGGAAGCCAACGGCACGCTGCTCGACAACACGGCGCTGCTCTATGGTTCAAACCTCTCGAATGCAAACTCCCACGATACCACAAACCTCCCTCTGATTTTCGCCGGCGGCGGCTTCAAGCACGGCCAGCATATCGCCTTCGATCCGAAGAACAACAAGCCGCTGGCGAATCTCTTCGTCACAATGCTGCAAAGCATGGGCATCGAGGCGGACAAGTTCGCGAGCAGCACGGGGACGATGACGGGCGTGGAGATGTGAAATGCTACGTGCAATTCTCAACCGCGAAGCTGGACTCCAAGTTCAACGCAGACAGCAATCCTTCGCCCTCATTCTACGGCAAGCCCACGAATTCGTTTCGCGACAACCCAAGCTTCATGCGCTGCCTCACCAAGGCCCGTGCAGAGCACTGCACCAAAGGCGACGGCATCGGCGCGTTCAGCCTCGGCGGCAAAGACTACGATACCTGGCACCCGTGGTTCACCGAACGCCTTCTCCGAGATCCCGACTGCATTTTCAGACGCTCTGCAACTACGATACCAAGAAAGGCAAGCCTACGGTTGAAAAGGCCATGCTCGATGCGATGGCGTCGGCTCCATCCACAAATGAAACTCACACTCCTCACCGCTTTGCTGCTAGCGCCGCTGGCCGCGTTGCAAGCCGCAGAGGTCGCAAAGCCAAAACCCGTCAATCCCAACACCTGGATCAAAGCTGAGACTGACCGGCCTGATGCGATCTACCAGCGAGGGGAGAAAGCGGTGTTCCGTGTGAGCTTGGCCGACAAGGCACCAAGCGTGCCCGCTGAATTCGAGTGGTCGCTCACGCTCGATGGCGCGAAGGTTTTGCGACAAGGCACTGTCACGTTAAAAGACGGAGCGGTGACGGTGGAGGGAACTTTGGATCAACCCGGTGTGCTGCAATTCAAGGTCACGCCGACGGCGAGCGTGGAAGCGCTCGGCATCGGCATGGCGGGTGCGGCTTTCGAGCCTTACCACATCACGCCCACAGCGAAACTTCCGGCGGACTTCGAGGCATTCTGGAACGCGCAGAAGGCGGAACTGGCAAAGGTTCCACTTGATGCAAAGATCGAAATCGTCGCGCAGGGTAATGCGGCCATCGAACTCTTCGAGGTTAGCTTTGCGAACATCAACGGCCTGCGCTCGCACGGTTACCTAGCCAAGCCGAAAGGCGCGACTTCGCTGCCCATCATAATTTCGCAGCCGGGCATGGGTGTTCACCCGAATGGATTGAAGGAGTCGCGCTGGGTCATCGGCAATGCGGCCCTGGGTTTTCTCGCGCTGGACATGAGCGCCCACGACATGCCGATGGAGCGGACTCCCGAGGACGAGGTGCGGTGGAAGAAGTTCATGGGCTATCCCTACATTGGCAGCGATGACCGCATGACGTATTACTACCGGCAGGTCTTCACCGGCATGGTGCGCGGCATTGATTACCTGATCTCGCGTCCCGATTGGAATCACAAGGCCATCATCAGCTCCGGCGGCAGCCAGGGCGGCGGACTCGCCATCATCGCCGCCGCGCTCGATCCGCGTATCACCGCCGTTGTGAGCATTGCGCCCGCGCTAGGTGAGCACACCGGCCCGCTCCATGGACGGCCCGATGCCGCTCCTAACAATCTAATCATGGGCCGCGACAAGAAGACGCCCGATCCCAAAATCATCGCCGCCACTGCCTACTACGACACCGTGAACTTCGCCCGCTTCGTGAGGGTGCCGGTGCTCATGAGCAGCGGCCTTATTGACACCGCCTGCCCGCCCACGACCGTCCTCTCCATCTACAACACGCTCACCTGTCCCAAGCAGCTTGATCTTGCCCCGCTCGTCGGCCACAATCAAGGCTCGCGCTTCAACGAGCTGCGCAACCGCTTCCTGATGGAACACGCAGGCATAGCCGATCCCACAGGCAAAACCACCGCTCCGACCAACCTTGGTGCACCAATTGAGAAGAAATGAAACATATCCTGCCCCTGGCCACCGCACTGCTGCTAGCGGCTCTGGCAGCTCTCCACGCTGCCGAGCCCGTTTGGGGCGATCAAGGAGACGGCACCTATCGTAATCCCATTTTGTGGGCGGATTACAACAACCCATGTGTGTTCAAGGCTGGCGACACTTTCTATCTGACCTGCGCCTCGCATCACTTCATGGGCATGCCGTTGCTGGCTTCGAAGGATTTGGTCAACTGGACGCACGCTGGGCGCATCTACTCGCGACTCGGCGGCGTTCATGCTGACTTCACTTTCCCTGGCAAGGCGTGTTCCGCTGGATCGCAGGATGGCGAGGTGGGGTTCTTTCGCGGCACCTATTACATGTTCAACTGGAGCACGAAATACCGTGGATTTGTCTGCAAGGCCGTTGCGCCGGAAGGTCCGTGGAGTGATCCGGTGCGCCTCTCTGAAAAGATCGTGGGCGACTTCGAAGACCCGTGTCCGTTTTGGGACGATGATGGCAAAGGCTACTTGTTCCTGTTGGGCAATCCGGGGGCGCTGCGAATCTATCGTTTGAACGACACTTTCGATGCCATCGTGGACCAAGGCTCGATCTTGATTGATGACATCCCACCGAAGGGACCACAGGTATTCAAACGCAACGGCTTCTATTACATCTCCGTCGCCTCCACCGGTAAGAATAAAGACAAGGCGCAGTATGTCTATCGCTCCAAGTCGCTTTACGGTCCCTATGAGAGCCGGAAGATTTTCCACGCAGGCAAGGCTGACATCAATGCCGCGCAGGGATCGCTCGTCGAAGTCAGCGGCGACCGTTGGGCCTTCCTGCATCACGACTACAACCTTTTTGCCACCTATGGCCGGCGTCTCTATCTTGAGCCTGCGGGCTGGACGGCTGATGGATGGCCATGGATTGGCGTTGATGCTGATGGCGATGGAATCGGTGAACCCGTCGGCCTCACTGAACACTACGCCAAGCCCGCGCTGCCGCTCCAACCCATCAACGCGGCAGAACCTTCCGATGAGTTTGATGCGATCACTCTCGGCGGTCAGTGGGCCTGGAATCACGACCCCGATGACTCGCGCTGGTCGCTCACCGTGACGCCGGGACACCTTCGATTGACGGCGCGGCATCTGAATACCCAAGGCGGTGTTTCGCAGTTTGGCCGAACGAAGGTCAACTATCGCGATGACCATCTTCTCTTTGCCTACAACACGCTCGTCCAGCGCCTCTACGGAGCCGAGTCCGACATCGTTACGAAGCTCGACACCGCGAACATGATCGACGGCCAACGCGCCGGACTCTGCACGATGATCGATGACTACACCTGGATCGGTGTCGTCAAAGAGGGCGGCACCAAACGCATCCGTTTTGCCAAAGGCACCGCCACTGTCGGCCCCGGCGCATTCACCGATGGCCCCGAACTAAATCAAGACGCCGTTTGGTTGAAGCTCAAACATCGTCACTACAAGGGCACGATGTTTTACAGTCTCGACGGCGAATACTACGAACCGCTGGGCGACCGCGACTATCCCTATCGCAGCGCATGGTATGAGGGAACCAAGGTCGGCCTGTTTTCCTACAACCTGTCATCGGCAGCAGAAGGCGGTCACGCGGACTTCGATTTCTTTCACCAGCGCCACGACGGGCCGAAGAGAACCCGCAAAAAATGACGTTTAGCATTCTCCGCTCATCTCAACCGTTCACTCTCCCCATCACCATGAAGCATCTCCTCCTCTCTCTGCTCCTGCTCGCCAGCATCGGCCAGAGTCATGAATCCGCAGCGCCCGCGCCCAAAGGCAGCGGCTTGAAGGTGCTGGTGTATTCCAACACGGGTTACTATCGCCATCCTGACACACCAAAGATCAATCGCTGGCTCGTCCTGCTCGGTCACGAGAACGGTTTCGAGGTAGACGTGACGGAGCATTGGAAAGACATACGTACCGAGGAACTCAGCCGCTACGACGTGCTCGTGCTCAACAACGCCAACGAACTCGACAAGGCGCTGCCCGAGGAGCAGCGCAAGTCGGTGGAGGAATGGTTCACCAAGGGCGGAAAAGGCATCGTCGGCCTGCATGCCGCGCTCGTGCATCAGACGAAGTGGCCTTGGCTGAACGCGCTCGGTGGTTGCGACTTCAACAGCGACTCCGACTTTAGCAAAGCCAAGGTCACCATTGATCCCGCTGCGAAAGATCATCCGTCCGTAAAAGGCCAACCCGCCGAGTTCTGGATCGAAGCCGACTGGACCAATCACGATCACCCAGTCACCGGCCAGCCCGACTTCAACGTTCTCATGCGCGTGGACGAGACGACCTACACGCCTGTGCGTGAGTATTTCCAAACTCGCAACGGCAAGCCCATGGGAGCGGATCATCCCATCGCCTGGACCCACGAGCCCGCGACCGGCGGACGCTTCTTCTACACCGAGTTCGGCCACGACCTGCGCTCGCTCAGCACGCCCTTCGCACGGCAGCATGTGCTCGAAGGCATCAGGTGGGCCGCGAAGGTGACGGTGATCCCAGCGAATCAAAAGTAGCAGATTGAACCATGAAACGCAGCACTACTTTCCTCATCGCCCTGCTGCTCGCGCCGCTTGGACGTCTGCTCTTTGCAGATGTTCCAGTCAGGCCCGCAGTTGATCTGGTTCCGAGCCTGAGTCCTTCGGCCGTTAAACCGCTTGCCGAAGGGAGTGTGAAGATCATCGGGTCGTTGGTGCCTGCGGCTTCGTTGTCGGTTCGCGTGCGAGTGACAACATCGTTCGGGGCAACTCATGTGACTGAGGTTAAGGGGGAGGGCGGACGTTTCGAGTGCCGCTACCCGCAGACTTTTTCTGGAGCACCTGGGTTGAAGCCTGGGCTCCTCTATGTGGATGCCACGGACCTTCCTGAGTTCGATGGTGCCGATGCTTTGCAGCATCAGACCGAAATCACGCTGATCGTGAGTGACGGCAAGGACACCCTGCCGGACCTGCCATTGGTCTTCACTGATGACTTCATAGATGCGCAGGGGCACAAGGACCAGCAGGGGGCGCAATGGCTGCGACAGCGCACGCTGGCGAATCTCTTTATGCACAGTCGTGCGGCGAAGTTGATGCGCATTCAAAAGCCGAGCTTCGATCTCAATATCGCCGCAGATTTTGCATGGTTCAAGGAGCACGCCACGCTCTATGACTTCGACCACCGTGATCGCGACTGGTCGCAGCCGCTAGGCAATCGCGTGGCGCGGGGCTTCTGGCAGGCCGTTTGGAACACTTGGTTCAATCCATCGAATGATCACCCGTGGGATGGAGATGCCACCAACCGAAAGCAGGACAACTACAGGCCTTACACCTTTGCCAATGACCCGGCAGACATCTTGATCGTTTACCGGATGCTTCAGCAGGTGAAGCCAACTGTTGAAGATAACCGTGGTGCATTGGCGGACGAGGTGATGACCAACCTACTGACGATGCAGCATCGTGGTGCGGATAACTTCGCTGTGCGGGAAGCCTCAGGCAAACAAGAGCACTACACAGCAGGCGCTTTTCGTTACGGCATGTTCGAGACGGGCGAGTGGCTAACCGAAGGCAACGGATGGTTCGCCAACCCGGATTTCCGAGATTTTGCCTGGGGTGGTGTCTTCAATGGTCGCTCAGTCTGGGCGTTGGGCGAATCATTGAAAGCTGATCCGCACGGAGCGATGGCCGGGAAGATATGCGAAGCGCTCGAACTCGCGTTGCGCTTCTGCCTCAGCGATGGCCTCGAACACGGCTACACGCTTCGCACCAAGTCGGGCCTGCCCATCTGGAATCGGACCGCAGGTGAGCACGCTTATCTTCTGCTGGGAATGCTGGCCGCGTGTGAGGCGAAGCCGGATTTGCCGATTCGATTAGCGAAGGACCAACCAGCTCGTCCACTCCGTCAAGTCACGCGTGATGCGCTCAACGCGCTCGCTGAATCCGCAGGACCCAATGGCCAGTGGACCCGCTATGCCAACTCAAGCGCAATGAATATCGCCGCGCTCGCGGAAGGCGCACGCGTGCTGTGGGACAACATCAATTCCTCATCATGGAAGTCAGCGGCCATGAAGGCGGCGGACGTCTGGCTCATGCTGAAGCCTCTCCGTCAGCGGCACGACCCGACACCGATGTTCGGCTTCATGCTTGAGGGCGACCGCATGACCTTCATTCTCGGCAAGGGAGAGAAGCCACACGTCTCACTCTACATTGGCGGGCACTGGCTGCACGCCTTGGCCGTGCTCCACAAGGTCAGCGGAGAAAAGCGCTATCTCGATCGCGCCATCGCGATTCTTGGTTACTATTGCGGCGACAATCCGGTCCGCGTTCGATTATTGAATGAACTGGGTGCCGTGAACAATCGCGTCACCGATGCCGACGGAGATGGCACTGAGGACACAATTCACTGGGATGCGTATCCTGAATCCAGCGCCTTCGTGCAGATCGGATTGCTGCACTTGCTGAGAAATTAGCGTGACACTGTTGGAATCTCCTTAAATGAAACAAACCCTCACACTCCTCGCCCTGCTGCTCGCGCCGCTGGCAGCGCTGCACGCCGCCGGACTGAAACTAGCAACCGTCTTTGACGAGCACATGGTCCTGCAACGCGAGAAGCCCGTCGCCATCTGGGGCTGGGCGGATGCGGGCGAGATGGTGTCGGTTTCATTTGCTGGTCAGTCGAAATCGGCCACGGCGGGCGCGGATGGCAAGTGGTCGCTCAAGCTGGATGCGCTCACTGCGAGTTCTGAGTCCCGCACGCTCGTCGTCACGGCTAGGGACGGACACAAGGCCGAGGTGAAGGATGTGCTCGTGGGCGAAGTATGGTTCGGCTCCGGCCAGTCTAACATGGAGATGGCGGTCGCGAGCGCGAATAACTTCGACGCGGAAAAGGCCGCCGCGAACTTACCGCTCATCCGATACTACAGCGAATCCTCCGGCCCCGCCGAAAAACCCCAAGCCGAAGGCAAGGGCTCTTGGCAGGCATGCTCCCCGGCGAATGTCGGCCGCTTCTCCGCAACGCTTTACTTCTTTGGGCGCGAGATTCACCACGAAGTCGGCGTCCCCGTCGGCCTGATCAATTCCTCGGCCGGTGCCACGCACATCGAATCCTGGGTTTCCGCCGAAACCCAGTCCTCGGATTTGGAAACCAAGGCGGAATACGACGCCCAGATGGGAGCAGGGAGCGAGTTCAGTGAGTACAAGATCAGAGCCGACTACCCGAAGAAACTAGCCGCATGGAAGCTCGCCGTCGAGCAAGGGAAAGCCGGGAGCAAAGATCAGCCATGGACACCCGAAGCGACCATCGCCCACCTCAGGCGCAAAGGCCCGCCCGCCGGCCTCTACAATGGCAAAGTCGTCAACCTCGCCCCCTTCACCCTGCGCGGCATCCTTTGGTATCAGGGCGAAAGCAACGCGGGCAATCCAGGCCTCTACCACAAACAACTCAGCCAGCTCGTCACCAGTTGGCGCACGCTCTGGCAGGACGAAATGCCCTTCGCTTGGGTGCAGCTACCAAACTTCGGTTCAGGCGGCGAAGGCTGGCCGCGCATCCGCGAGGCGATGTTGAAGACACTCAAACTTCCGAAGACCGGCATGGCCATCACCATCGACATCGGTGACATCAAGAACATCCACCCTACCAACAAGCTGGAAGTAGGTCGCCGACTTTCCCTTTGGGCTCTCGGCTCCGTCTATGGCAAAAACGTCCCTGCCATCAGCGGCCCGCTCCCAGCAGGATCGACCATCAAGGGCAATGCGATCACTGTTTCCTTCAAACATGCCAACGGCGGTCTGAAGTCCATCACCGGCGGCCCTCTCACGGGTTTCCAAATCGCCGCCGCCGATCAGCAGTGGAAGCCTGCCGATGCAAAGATCGTCGGCGACGCCGTCGTTATCAGCAGTTCCGAAGTTGACCAGCCTGTCGCCGTTCTTTACGCCTGGAAAGACTGGCCCGACTACAGCCTCGCGAATGGTGCTGGATTGCCCTCATCACCTTTCCGCACCGATGACTGGCCTGTGCCTGCGGTGAAGAAGTGAGGCCCAAGAGTCCTTGGAAGCATTGTCCGAGACCGTTGCGTAATTAGACAGAGATTTCGCCGAACTGCGTTTGCTCCCCTGCCGTTTTCTCATCTGCTTTTGCATACCCATCGATCTAATGAAACCCACGCTCGCGCTCCTCACTGCCCTGCTGCTCGCGCCACTGCACGCTGCGGAACCTCTCCCAAGTCCAGTCGCGCTGTGGAAAGACTACGACCCCAATCAGGGCGACTTCAAAGAGGAGATCGTGAAGGTGGAAACGAAAGACGGCATCTTCAACCGGGACTCCTACATCAGTGCGTATGTGCTCGGTGAGGAGATCCGTGTTTATTGCCGTTACCGCGTGAATGCCGGTGCCGTGAAAGCTCCGGGCCTGCTGGTGGTGCATGGCTGGATGGGCGCGGCGGAGCCGGACCGGAAGTTTGTCGAAGATGGCTGGGCAGTGATGTCGCATGACTACTGCGGTCGGACGGGAAGCCGTCCTCACTTCACCAAGTATCCAGAGAAACTGCGGCACGGAAACATGGACCGAACGGTGGCTGGACCGGTGCGGGCGCAGGACCTGGACGGAAAGCAAATCACCGATCCGAAGCAGACCTCAGACTATGTGTGGTATGCCATCCAGCGTCGGGTGCTGAGCTATTTCGAGCAGCAGAAGGAAGTGGACCGCACACGGCTTGGGGCGATGGGCTATTCGTATGGTGGCACGTTGATGTGGAATCTGGCCACTGATCCGCGTGTGAAGGCCGTCGCCGCCTACTTCGGCATCGGTTACAACGACTACTACCGCGACAAGCAGGTCTGGCTCTACAACGTGCCTTACGTCGAGCCGCCGAAGTCGTCGGGCGAAGAGATCATCCTGGCTTCCATCGCGCCTGAGGCCCATGTGCCGTTCATCACGGCGGCCACGTTGTTTTTGAACGGCTCAAACGATCATCATGGCGGGCACGAACGCGGGCTGGAGAGCTTCAAGAAGTTTCCGAAGAATGTGCCATGGTCGTTTGCGATTCAAGCGCGCGGACATCACGACACCGAGAAAATCGGGCACGACACCAAGTTCTGGATGGAAAAACATGTGCTCGGCAAAGACGTGATCTGGCCAGCGCATCCGAGGTCCGAGATCCGATTGGATGCCGAAGGCGTGCCTGAACTCGTCATCACTCCGGCGTCACCCGACACCGTGCGCAAGATCGAGATGTTCTATGCTCTCAAGAACCCGTGCAGTTACGCCCGTTCCTGGCGCGACACTCCCAGCGTGAGGCAGGGCCAGCAGTGGGTGGCCAAGATGCCCGTGCTCAATGTGGACGACTATGTCTTCGGCTACGCCAACATCACTTACGACTCGACCATCGTTCGCTCGACTGATTTCAACGCGGCGGTTCCCGCAAAGCTTGGCAAAGCGGTGGCCACCGACAAACCATCGAGTGACCTTTCCGATAGCGGTTACAACGCCTGGAGCAACATTGCCGAGCTTGAAGGCCCCCAAGGCATCAAGGGGTTTCGTTCGACGAACAACGGACGCGGTTCGGGCACCGAGCAACTGCACGATCCCAAATGGCAGGCACCGGCCAACACGCGGCTGAGCTTTAAATTCTACTGCACCGAGCCGCAAACCGTGGCCCTTACCGCAGCTGATCACAACGCGGTCGAGCTTGAGATCACCGCCTCCGACAACTGGCAGGAGATGATCATCGCACCAGAGCGTCTCATCAACCGCTTCAACCAAAAGCCAATGTCCAATTGGTCCAGCGTGGGCAAAATCCACTTTCTACCCAAACAAGGCTCCGATCTGACCAAGGTGATATTTGCCGATTTCAAATGGGTGCCGTAAGGCCATTTTCGTGAAGACGATTCGCTGCAAAGCCGACCGCTAAAAATTCGATCCATTAAAACCCTCCTCACCGTCCTGCTGGCCGATGATGCAGAAGGAGCTGCTGCATTGGTTGCCTTCCATCTATATGAAGATGGCTTCGTGACGTCGGAGACCGTCGCCATGTTTCATCGACTGAAAACAGCGATCTACGTGAATCCGAAGAGAAGACGATCTCTGTCCTGAATGGCACTTAAATACCCGACATTGCCCCGCCCAACCTGGCAGCAAGGTCCTTCTCACAGCTATGACAAGGTTGTCACCTGACCTATGATCTGAACGACTGGGTTGTGGACGGTATTCAAGGGCTAAAGTCGGTAGGCAACAACAGAATCAGCACATGCCATGTGTGCGCACATCCAGCAGCATACCGACAGCTAAAAAAGCCAATCCCGCGTCGGCTGTGCGCCGACGCGGGGGACTTCTCTCATTCAAGCGGACAATCCGACATGCGTGTCGAGCAGGCCATGCAGTGCCTCGGTACGTTTCGGCAACTCCGCGAGGTAGCCTTCCTTCAGGGACTCGGTGAACGCGTTGAACAAACTCCACACGTTCCGCCCCTCAAAGGCATCATGACGAGGCTCGCGCCACTCATGCAGCACGGGTGGAATGAGACGGTTGCTGCACACGCCGACATCCGTGGCGCGGATGACGAGGTCATGGGCTTCGACGTCAGTGATCTCTGCTTCTTTATAGGCGGCAATGCGTTTGTCTTGATCATGCCATTTGGCGAGCAGAAGTCCGATGGAGCGGCTGACCAGTTGCGGCAGATCACGCATGATGAATCGCGTGTGTTTGCGCGCGAATTTGATCTCACCGGAGAACGATAAGTTGTCACAAACGAAGACGCTTGCCCCGGCGACGATGCCGGCGGGGAATGTCTTGTCATGGCTGTTTCGCAGTCCGAGAACCCAGCAATAGTCGTCGCTGGATTTCTGGGCATGAACCTCCATGAGACCAAAGTAGCGCTGTCCCTCGTGGGACAACGAATGAGCCTGCGTGCCGATGCGCAGGTTGGTGGTGGCCAGCGTGCGCTGAACAGTGCTGATGAGTTCCGCATGCGGGATGGGACACCAACTCTGCGTGTGGCGCGGCGTGGCAACGGATTGGATTTCGTCGAGTTCGACATGCGAGGCACCGCAATGAAGAGTGAGGTTCGGGCTGCGGCGCTGGATGATCTGAGGTTGGGGATCGAGATTGGCAATCATAATGATGTGTTCCTTTCTGGAATGAAAAGGGGCCGGACACGCAGCATGCGCATCCGGCCCCGGGTGGATGTGGGGTTTGGCTTACAGCTTGAGGCCCTGCAGGCTGCGCAGCGTTGAGCGCACTGAGTTGAACTCGCGGCTGCTGTTCTTGTGGTCGCGGTGGACAGCTTTCAGTTTGGTCGAGAGGTCGCGCAGGAGGTTGAACCCGTCAGTGAACTTGTCCCGGATTTGCAGGGTCAGGTTGAGGGCTTCTTCGAGCGGCGACGGCGTGCCATTGGGGGTCGGTTCTTCGGAGGTGGGATTCGTGATCATGGGTTTGGGTGGTGGTGCTGCTGGAAGAACAGGCCGAGATGGCGGCATGTTCACCGGAGCAGGTTGTGGGTTTGCTGGTGCCGGGGTGCTGGCTCCATCAGGTCGCAGTGGCATCACGATCATCTGCCTGCCCTTGTTGTGAAAACGCAGCGGGGCAATTTGATCAATGATGTCGATGGTGCTGAGACCGTAATCGAGAGCCTTAATGAGGAAGCGTCGGCTCAGGAAGATCAGTGCTTCCGGGCCCTCCACTTTGGCATCGAGCACAGGGACTCGTGTCCAGGGCTCATTGCCGTTGTCTTTGCCGAGGAGCAGCAATTGCCCCTCTTTGCATTCCAAACCGATGGTCTGGAACTTCTCCGCATCGTGACAAGGCATGCGCTGGATGAGCTTGATGAGCATCTCCAGTTTTGCCGGGTCGAGGGTGATGTGTGTCTTGGCGTTATCGGGGTTGGGGATGGTTTGCCGCCAATTGGGATAGTTCCCGTCGATCTGCTTGCTGATGAACCTCCAACGTCGGCTGGAGAGTTGCACCGCTTTGTCATCAACCTTCATCTGCCATTCACCATCTGCATTGAACTCCTTCCATCCCAAGAACTTGTGATTCGGGATGATGACGGATTTCTTGAGCGGCAGCGTGAAGGAATTCGCGCTGTAGAGGTGTTTGCCATCCGTGCCCACAATGTAGTTGGCCTTGGGATTGCTGGTGTCGATGAACGTGCCATTAAGAACGTAGCGTGTTTCGTCCGTGCTTGAGCATTCCATGGCTTCATTGATGGAATACCGCAGTTCAGGAGGCAGGGGTATGGAGTCTGTTTTGATGCGTGGAGTGACCGGAAACTCGCCCACAGGAATAGTCGGCACCTTCTGTTCACCCAGATTGTCAGCCAGGGCGAATTTGATGACGGGTCCATGGGTGGTTTGGTCGATAATGACATTTTCACCGCGACCACAAGTTTTGGTGATCTGGGCGAGTTGGTCATACGGAATGAGCACAGCAGTCGGCGGGCCTTCGGCTGGATGCTCAAGACGCACGGTGATGAAACGGTCGAGGTCAGTGCTGGTAAGGGCGATCCAGCCTTCAGAGGTTCGCTCCACTTTGACGTTGCCGAGGATTGCCAGGGAAGGGCGTGAACTGATGATTTTACCCAAGCCGGCGAGTGCGGGTTTAAGCTCCGCGATAGGCAGTGTGATGGGTTGCATGTGTGTTTGGGGTTGTGGGTTGAATGCAAAAAGCCCATGTGCCGGTTAAGGACACATGGGCTTGATGGGTGGGGTTGAGAGCTTGTGAAAACTTTTACACAGGCTCGGAGTCAGTAACCGTAGGGATCACGGCGTTGGGTTCGCATTCGCATTTCCATGAAGCTGCGGGTGATGTAGATGAGACCGCAGACCATGAGGACGCTGAGGACTACCGAGAGCGGAAACAGCACGAAGCTGCTAAACGTCTCTGTGAGCAATGCGACCCAGGCCTTGATCTGGTTGATGGCGAGGGTGACCAACGGAGCGACCATCAGCACCGGAATGGCGATAATGATGGCAATTCGCGCATTCATTTTGGTGAACTCACGAAATTGACCGGATGGCGAAAGCCAATGTTCCAGCCTGCTGATCATGAACCGCAAAACTTCAGCAGATCTTTCGATACTGGTGAGATGTGGAAGTTCATGATCAACGTATGGTGAAGGCAACGGTTCAGGCTGCCAGTGTCTCGTGAGTGTTGTCTTCAGCCGTTTTGCCCAGGATTGAGGGTTTGCGACCGTTGAGCTGTGGTGTGGGTGTTCGTCCCAGTCTTCTTGATGATGATTCATAGTGGTGTCGGGTTTTGGAGCCTAAGGCGGTTCCGATTATTAACAGGAAGAGACAGCCACAGCACAAAGCGCCGGAGGTGATCTGCCAGCGATTGAGGGTGATGGACTGTGCGGACAATTGGGTTTCCAGGTGAGTGATCTTCTCTTTGGCTTCATCGAGAGGATCAGGGTCTTTGGAGAACCAGCCTGCGTTAACCGCGGTAAAGGGCAGACACAGGAGGGCGCTAAGGATGAGGTGTTTCATGATCTGATGGGGGTGAGGGTTTTAATGTCTTCGGCATTCGTTGAAGAACTCGCAGCTTGAACAATGCATCCCAGGCGAAGGAACGAATTGCTCATGCTGGAGTCCTGTGACGTATGCTTCCATTTGGCGGAAGAGCCGATTTTCCTGATGTCTGGTCATGGGCGGCATCGTGGTGATGACGACCTTGGGGTTTTTGAGTTTGACGAGATGATGAAGGGCTACGCCGCTCTCCTGTTGACCGGTATTGTGTCGGTAAAGGATGGCGTAACCGGTGGTCTGGATCTCAGTTGTGTGTGTGACCTTGTCTGCGTTGGGGGTCGTGGCGCTGGTCTTGTAGTCGATGATCTGCCGACGTTGGACCAGGTCGAGAATCCCAATCAACCGGGGTAAACCATGGTTGACGAGATCAGCCTCAACAGGGACTTCCACGGCGTCTGGCTTCAAATCTGCAGGAACATGGGATTCTCGCAGGTAGGTGTCGATCAGACGCCAGCCTATCGTCTTTTCATCACTCTCTTCACCAGGTTCCCAGAGAGGTGTGCCTTCCGAGGTGTCTGCCCATGCTTCTGTGTAGGAATCATGAGCCTGTTTGAGCGTGAGCGGTTTGAGGAGCCATCGAGCCTTGTTCCATGACTTCAATACGGCGTGAACCGAATTTCCGACGTGGAGCGAGGGTGTCTTTGGCTTTTTGAGCCTGAGCACATAACGGAAGAAGAACTTCAACCGACATTGCAGAAAAAGAGACAGCCTGGAAGCCGAGACCTTTTCCTGCAAGCCGGTGATGATTTCCTTCTCGCTGGGCTCTTTGGGTGGAGCTTCAGCGAGTGTGTTCATGCTGCTTGGTGGTTGGTGGGTTGTTGTTGCCGCCAGCGTGTTTGCCGAGGTGCTGGTTTACCGACCTTCACGAGAAGATCTTCAATCAACTGAGAGGCCTGGAGCTTGTTGAGCTGTTTGACGCCGATACCGAAAAGCTGCTGGGACAGTTCTTCGGCATCCTGTTTGGTGATGTTGGCGTTCTCGTTGACGATGCGCAGGATAAAACCCTTCTGGCCATCGGTGCAGTTCCAGGCATCACCGACAGAACGAGTCTGCTGGTGTTGACCGTTGCTGTGCTGACGACCGTTACCGTTGAGCTGGTAGGTGCGTCCGTTTTGCTGCTGATGATGACCGTTCCCATTATTGGCTTCAGGGACAAAGCCTGGGTGTTGAATTTCCTGATCGACGCTTTGTTGCAGGAGCTGATAGAGCTTCTGTATTTCCGCTTCGACCTGGGTAATGTCGCTGAGTTCGACTTCGACTGATGCTGCGAAGCTGTGGCTGCTGTATTGGGGCAGACCGAGCTTCTTTGAATAATTGGCACTGAGCTTGATGGCCATGATGTTTGATGCGTTTGTGGTGGTGGGATGAGGACACAAAAAAACCAGACCTGAGGTGCAACGCAATATTGGACCAGAGACGCTTAATTAGTTGAGGTTGATGTGCTGAGTTTCGAACTGGTTGGGGGTGAGGTAGCCGATGGCCGAGTGCTTGCGCTGGTTGTTGTAGTAG
>Ga0164296_1000326_pt1 | contig 58337 bp, 40 predicted proteins | sample GEODES057metaG_FD_113533 | JGI IMG/M metagenome (GOLD analysis project Ga0164296, IMG submission 113533) | Dystrophic lake water microbial communities from Trout Bog Lake, Wisconsin, USA - GEODES057 metaG | ecosystem: Environmental > Aquatic > Freshwater > Lake | place: USA: Trout Bog Lake...
CACAGCAACTTCTTGTGGCAGTTATACTTGGCATGGCAACACTTACACAACTAGTGGGAACTACACATTTGATACTTTGAATGCTGTCGGTTGTGACAGCTTGACAATATTGAAGTTGACTGTAGGTACTAGGACAAGTAGTGCCACTATATTGAAGGCAGTTTGTGGAGGTTATACTTGGCACGGGAACACCTATACAACTAGTGGTTCTTTCACCTTTGATACCATCAATGCTGTTGGTTGCGACAGTTTGACCACGTTGAAGTTGACAGTCAATTTGCCAACGACTGCAATTATTATTAAACAGGCATGCAATAGTTACAACTGGCATGGGAATATATACACCACGAGTGGTGTATATACTTTTGATACCCTCAACGCCAATGGTTGCGACAGCCTGACAACAATGGTGCTGACCATCAATAACAAACCAAGCAGTGCAAGTTTGATACAGGTTGCTTGTAGCAGTTACACTTGGCATGGGCATACCTATACGACTAACGGTGATTACACCTTCGATTCCTTGAACGCTGTTGGTTGCGATAGCCTGACTACTTTACATCTGACAATTATAAGCCCCAACTTTGCCATAGTAACTGCAACTGCTTGTGGCAGTTATACTTGGCATGGCAACACTTATACAACTAGTGGTAACTACACTTTTGATAGTTTGAATGCTGTTGGCTGCGACAGTTTGACTGTATTGAAGTTGACTGTGGGCACCAGGCCAAGTACTTCAACTATCATCAAGACAGTTTGTGGAAGTTATACATGGCACGGGAACACATACACAATTAGTGGTTCTTATACCTTCGATACTTCGAATGCTGTTGGTTGTGATAGTTTGACCACATTGAAGTTGACGGTTAACGTTGCAACAACTGACACCATCATTAAGGGAGCATGCAACAGTTACTCTTGGCACGGCAATACTTATATAGCAAGTGGTGTATATACTTTTGATACCCTCAACGCCAATGGTTGCGACAGTCTGACCACATTGGTGCTGACCATCAATAACAAGCCAAGCAGTGCAAACTTGATACAGGTTGCGTGTGGAAGCTACACTTGGCATGGGCATACCTATACCACTAGTGGTGATTATACCTTCGATTCATTGAACGCATTTGGTTGCGATAGTCTGACCACATTACATTTGACAATACTTAGTTCTTCTGCCGCGATAGTCAAAACAACTGCTTGTGCCAGTTACACTTGGCATGGTAATACTTATACTTTAAGTGGTATATACACCTTCGATACCCTAAACGCTGTTGGATGTGATAGCATTACCTTATTGAAGTTGACGTTGGGTATCCCTTCTTCTACCTCACTCACTCAAACTGCATGCAAAAGCTACACTTGGCATGGACATACTTACACAATGAGTGGGTCGTATACCTTCGATACTTTGAATGCTGTTGGTTGCGATAGCTTGACTACATTAAACCTGATAATTGGCAACCCTACAACTGACAGTATTACCACAACTGCTTGCAACAGTTACTCTTGGCATGGACACACTTATTTAACTAGTGGTTCGTACACCTTCGACACCTTGAATGCTTATGGATGTGACAGCCTTACTACTTTACAGTTAAAAATAATTAGCTCTTCGGTTGATTCGATTAGTGTTGCTAAGTGCAACAATTATACTTGGCATGGGCATTTTTATACAACGAGTGGAGCGTACACTTTCGATACATTAAACGCTGTTGGATGCGATAGTTTGACCACATTACATTTAACAATAACCAATCCTACAACAGCCGTAGATTCTGTAACTGCTTGTGGCAGCTATACTTGGCATGGGAATACTTATAGCACGAGCGGTGCATATATCTACGACACCCTAAATGCAAATGGTTGTGACAGCCTAACCACCTTGCAATTAACAATTAACAATCCTACATCTGGCAATATTACCCGTGCAGCCTGCAATAGCTATACATGGCATGGGAATACTTACACCACTAGCGGCACTTATACTTTCGATACCCTGAACGCTCATGGTTGCGACAGTTTAGTCACTTTAAAATTAACAATAAACACCCCTACATCTACTACAATTACAGCCTCTGCTTGTGGTAGCTACACATGGCATGGATACGCTTATACTACAAGTGGGTCATACACTTTCGATTCATTAAACGCCTATGGATGTGACAATCTGACCACCTTGCAGTTGACAATAATCAATCCTTCATCTACTTCAATTACAGCTACATCTTGCAATAGCTATACTTGGCATGGATACACCTACACTTCTAATGGTATACACTCGTTTGATACATTAGGGGCTAGTGGTTGCGATAGCTTAATTACTTTGTATTTGACAATAAAGAAACCTTCCGACACAACTGTTACTGCTACTGCCTGCAACAGCTTTACATGGCATGGAAACGTATATACTAAGAGTGGAAATTACACCTTCGACACCCTAAGCACTAGTGGCTGCGACAGCTTAGTTACTTTGAATTTGAAGGTTCAATACCCTACAAGCGATAGCATAACTATTGCTGCTTGTAATAGCTACACATGGCATGGCAACACTTACACCAAAGGCGGCACCTATACATTTGATACCCTCAATGTTAATGGTTGTGATAGTTTGGTTTCATTAATCTTGGCCATAAACAAACCTAGTGCTGATACGCTCAGCATAACTGCATGCAGTAGTTATACTTGGCATGGCACGATTTATACTAAAAGTACAAAAGCAACTTTCGACACCCTGAATGCAGCAGGTTGCGATAGCTTAACTACACTGAATCTTATCATTAATACAGCAGCTACTGCTTCTTTTACAGTTCAAACTACAACGGTTACCAATACACCTTGTTTAGCTGGTAATAGTTTCAGCCTTATAAATAAAAGCGTTGGTGCGGATTCTTATAAATGGTATATAAATGGCAGTCAGGTATCAACCATCAACACTACATTTGATACTACTTTTACGGCTGCCAACACCTACAACGTAAAATTAGTAGCCAAGAATACCAGTGATTGTTCAGACAGTATTACACAGCCTCTATACGTTTATTATTGTGCAGTAACTTCTAGTAGCACGGGCGGTTTGGAGAGCAATAACCTTGGTGCTGCAATTGGCGAGCGCAACTTTAATCTATACAAAGAAGGAAAGAATGGCCCAATACAATACACAGAACAAGAGTTGATAGAAGCTCCTAAAAAGGGCGGCGTTGGTACTTTTGGTTTAGGAAGCGGGGCAGTTACCCTTGCCTCCACAATGCCTAATGTTTTAGGTAATTATATTCCTTACAATCAATCTGCATCTGTTGCAAATCTTGATTCCATTACCAATGCTATTGATGTTCGTGCTACCGACTTTACTTTAAACAATAATGTAAGGGCGGCTGCATTTGCAACTAAAACAGCGGGTGGAATTTATACCCAAACAAAGCCAATCTGCGATAGGTTGAAGGGCGGACAAGTGTTGGATATAGAATATGTTAAGCTTCAAGGTATGACCTTTATCCAATATTTAATAAAACAACCTAACGGAGATCAGGAATATGCAATCAGTTTCTCTGCCGGAAAGAAGGCTGGAAGAAGTACTTACTCCATACAAAGCAATTGGTTGATGCCTGATTACATTAGCGAAGACACCATGTTTAACTATCAATTGTGGGCAGCATCTCCGGTGGATGTGGATACGATGGTTACTGAAGTTTTGAACAAGTTGCAAGCCAATATGCCTGTTGCGCAACTAAACACTGCCAACGATTTGCCTAGCACTTATGTCTCTTCAATAAGCAGACAATGTGACGAAATAAACCTTACTGTAAACAACAATACCTCAGTTACTACTGGTTATTTCCAATTGCAGATAAGGCAAACTGAAAACAGTACCACAAGCACCACTTCGGTTGTTCCATTTACAATTGTTGCTCATGGCAAAACCAATATCAGCATTCCTGTTGCAGATACCTACGATGCCAATATAACTATGGTGGTAAACAATGCAACAAAGGACATCGTATATATGGCAGACGGTATTTGGGGTACAAATATAGGAGACTCCTTAACCACTGTTTCAGCGTTCAATGTAGCTCAATACAACAATTTACAATGCTCGGACAGTGCTTATATTTTGATGCGTAACGCTCAATTGCAGATAACTACGCCTAGTCAATTATACATATACAAATACCTTAAGGGTGGTGCTATTCCGGTAGATTTGAGTAGTTATAAGTCATTGCATTTTACAACAAACATAAATTCAGAGGCTATCAATTTGCAAGTAATTATTACTAAGCAAAGCATTGCTAACTGGGCCAATCAATATAGCTATACCATCAACAATTATCAGGATGGCAATACCTACAAACTGGCTTTGAGTGATTTTAAATCAATGGACAATTCGCTACCAAAAATCATTGATGCTACCGACATTACTTCTGTGGTTTTCAATATTATCAACACAACTGGTCAAAGCATCAATATCACCACAGGTATCAGCAATGCGGCGTTCAGTACAGAAGATATTGCCTATGAAAGGTTGTTGCAATCGAGGGCGGTAAATATTAGTCCCAACCCAAATAATGGTACTTTTAAAGTAAGCTTTGGCAGCCCAATCAATGCACATTTAAATTTAATAGTGGTAGATGTTGCTGGAAGAATAGTATATAACGAACCAATTAATGCCTTGATTGGCAAGAATGATGTTACTGTGCGTGTACGCCAGGCATTGATGGATGGCGTTTACTTTGTTAAGATGGAAGGTCAAGGTTTGATTTACGATATACAAAGAGTGTTTATTCAGAAGAGATAGGTTGTTTTATTCCAGTTATAAACTGGTTCTATTGGCACAGTTTATTTCTGATTTTTCGCCTTTGATGGTGTTCTTCGTCAACAACAATCAATAGAATAGTTATTAATAATTCCCCTACAAATATATAGCATCCCCTCAGCAACGCTGTAAAGGTTTCAAACCTTTACAGCGTTGTTCATAAAGGAAGGCTTCGCTTTAAGCGAAACCTTCCTTCGATACTGCCGTTTTCTCCATTTCTCATTTAAAATACACCTGAAAAACACGAATTCATGCATCTTTAGATAAAAGATTGATGAATCAACACTGATTCGAGTATCTTTTAATAAAAGACTGATGAATTAACATAAATATACGTGTCCCCAGATAAAAGATCGATGAATCAACACTGATTCGAGCATCTTTTAATAAAAGGCTGCCACATTAACATAAATACACGTGTCCCCAAATAAAAGATTGATGAATCAACACTGATTCGAGCATCTTTTAATAAAGGATTGATGAATTAAACAAAAGCTTGGTTTTTGTTGGATTTATTAAAATAAATATTTGTTTTTCATTATTGTTCCAAATAACCCATTACTAATTTCTAAAGGCAAGTTTCGTAGGGTCAAAAAAATGCTCACTTTAATCTTCTACGTAAATCTTTTTAAATTGCCCGTTCGGATAATTAAACCATACCTTGCACGAAAGATTATTATGAATGAAGATGGGATTGATTACTACGAAATGCCTCCTTATGTTGCCCAAGGAGTGATATTGCCCATATATAATTTGGTGGATACCATCTGCAAAATGGCTCCTCAATTAGGAGAAAATCTACCTTTTGTAGGAGAAAATGCCAAGCTGAGAGAGCGTATGAATGTGGAAGATCCAGAAAGTAGTTTCAGGATGAATTACCTTGAATGTGTTGTGCTTTGCCAAACGATGAGTATGGTAAAGTTCTATCACGAAAATATAGTGGTGCCGAAAACTGAGGGCAAGGAAAACCTGCTTCCATTTGAAGTGGATTCGCGAAAGATGTTTGATGAATTGATGGAACGGATAATAAAAATATCAGATAGCATTTTTATTGTTTTTCCAGTAATAAAAGCAGCTTTTTATGAACAAGAAATAAGGGAGAAAAAGATTAGCGATGAGGCAAAGACTCTAGGGTTGGACAAAGACAAAAAAATAATTTATATCAACCTTTCAAATCATTTAATAGAGCATCACATAACTGCATTGTTCAGTTTTTTCGATTACTTTATCATTAATGGTACATCGGATTTTAGCGAGCGTGTGCGGGAATCGGATTTTTGTTGCATCACCGAAGTAAAAGAAGTGAAAGAAATAATTCAGAAAGCAATTAAACCTACCAAACGAAATAAAAAGCTAAAAACAATTTTGTCCTTAAGGGATGTGGTAGTGATATTGATGATGAACAATGTGTTTCAAAAGTCATATTTTTCAGATGGAGGCGATGATTTGCATTATATGATTGAAAGTTCAATTGATGAAAACCAAGATGTTGTTGCCGAAGAGGTGCGAGACCATTTGCTGAAAACAGCAAAGAGCCTAGAAGAAGAAATGTGCAAGTTGGCAAATGATATGGATGGTTTCAAGGAAGCAATGCAACCAATATTTGATTTTCCGGTGTAAATGGCGGTCTCTTCTACATATATTAAAAGAGGTTGAATATTCATGGAAGATGTTTAGACCCTGAAAAATAAATAGCATTACTTCCCGTTATTTAAAGGAAAAAAATACATAATCCCATGCTTTCATTACAGGCACTTCACCACATAGCCATCATTTGTAGCGACTATCAAAAGAGCAAACATTTTTATACAGAGGTCTTAGGTTTTTCCACACAACAAGAAGTTTACAGGGCAGAAAGAGATAGTTACAAACTTGACCTTATGCTAAATGGGAAATACCTGATAGAGCTATTCTCTTTTCAATCTCCAAAGCCAAGACCTTCAAGACCAGAAGCTGCTGGTTTGCGACATATTGCTTTTGCAGTTGAGGACATTGAACTGGCTATAGAAGAATTGAAAACGCACGGTGTAGATTGTGAACCTGTAAGAATAGATTATCTAACAGGCAAGCAATTTACCTTTTTCCCAGATCCAGATAATTTGCCTATTGAACTGTATGAATGGTAACTAATGTTTGGATTTTTCGAATATCGATAAGATAAGCGCATAAAAAAAGCCCCCCGTAAACGAGAGGCCTTATATTTTGAGTGAAAACGATTATTTATAACCAGGAATCAATCCTTTTGCTAAGTCAACCATCTTCTGGATGCTTGCATCATTCAATTGACCTTTCTTAAATTCAGCCAATACATCAGGCAATTTGTTAGTCATTTCTGTCAAGAAGTGTTCTTCAAATTCTTTTACTTTCTTAACAGCTACTTCTTTCAACAAACCTTGTGTACCCAAGTAGATGATAGCAACTTGCTTTTCTACTGTGAAAGGAGTGTATTGAGCTTGCTTTAATATTTCCACGTTTCTTGCACCCTTGTCAATTACGTTCTTTGTAGCAGGATCAAGGTCACCACCAAACTTAGAAAACGCTTCTAGTTCTCGGTATAGTGCTTGATCAAGCTTCAATGTACCAGCCACTTTTTTCATTGACTTGATCTGTGCATTACCACCCACACGGCTTACAGAAATACCCACGTTGATAGCCGGACGGATACCTGCGTTGAACAAGTTACCTTCCAAGAATATCTGACCATCAGTGATAGAAATTACGTTTGTAGGAATGTAAGCAGATACATCACCAGCTTGTGTTTCGATGATTGGAAGGGCAGTTAAGCTACCTCCACCTTTCACCAAATGCTTGATAGAATCTGGCAAGTCATTCATTTGACGAGCCACATCATCATTGGCAATGATTTTAGCTGCTCTTTCTAACAAACGGCTATGCAAATAGAATACGTCACCCGGATAAGCCTCACGACCTGGAGGTCTTCTCAACAACAAAGAAACCTCACGGTAAGCTACCGCTTGTTTACTTAAATCGTCAAATACAATCAAAGCAGGACGACCGGTATCTCTGAAGAATTCTCCTATGGCAGCACCTGCAAATGGCGCGTAGAACTGCAAAGGAGCTGGCTCAGAAGCAGAGGCAGCAACGATGGTAGTGTAAGCCATTGCACCGTTGTCGGACAAGGTTTTCATTACACCAGCCACAGTACTTGCTTTCTGACCGATAGCTACATATATACAATAAACGGGTTTGCCAGCATCGTAAAACTCTTTTTGGTTGATGATAGTATCCACACAAATAGCAGTTTTACCAGTCTGACGGTCACCAATTACCAACTCACGTTGTCCACGACCAATAGGAATCATCGCATCAATTGCTTTGATACCAGTTTGTAGTGGTTCTTTTACGGGCTCACGATAGATAACACCCGGTGCTTTACGCTCCAAAGGCATTTCATACAATTCACCTGTGATAGGACCTTTACCATCGATAGGCTCACCCAAAGTATTGATAACACGACCAACCAAACCTTCTCCTACCTTGATAGAAGCAATCTGACCCGTACGCTTTACTTTAGACCCTTCTTTGATATCACCACTTTCACCCATCAATACCACACCCACATTATCTTCTTCCAGGTTTAGAGCGATGGCTTTAACACCACTTTCAAACTCTACCAGTTCCCCACTACGCACACCATTCAAACCATATACACGGGCAATACCATCACCCACTTGCAATACAGTTCCGACTTCTTCCAAATCGGCAGCAGCGTTGAAGTTGCTTAATTGTTGCCTCAAAATCGCTGAGATCTCGTCCGGCTTAATTTCTACCATATTTTTTGTTTTATAAAACCCTTAAACTATGAATGAATAATAAGTTATTACTTAATTGAAGAAACATAATAGTTCTTCAGGAATTGTTTCTTCACATCCTTCAAATCTCTTTGGATGCTTGCATCAACCAGCTTATTGTCGAACTCTAATACAAAGCCACCAATTAAATCAGGATTCACCACTGTCTCCAACTCAACTGTTCCTGTTGGATTAACCGTGTTCGCTTGTTGTTGAATGCTTTGTTTTAAGCTATCGCTTATTTCTACAGCAGTAGTGAGCTTAACGGAATGAATTCCTTTCAGTTCATTGTACTGTGCTATGAATGAATTAGCGATTTCGAATAAATCACCTTCGCGACCTTTTGTTGTCAATAACTTAGTGAAAGCATTGGTCAACTCGCTCACATTAACAGCGGTAACCGCTTTAATGATTGTTTCTTTCTTATCTGCTTTTATAACCGGACTCGCCAATAAGGTTCTGAATTCCGCACTTGCCTTGCAAACAGCTTGTAAGTATTTCATATCTGCATACACCACTTCCAATTGATTTCTCTCGATGGAAAGATCAATAATACTCTTGGCATACCTATGTGCTAAACGTGTGTTGGGCATAATCTTTTAAATTGATAATTGATAATTAAAAATTGATAATTGAAAAATAGACCATTTGCTCTTATCAATTATCAACTGTAAATTATCAATTAAGCTTTACTGTTTCTGCTAATTGCTTGATGTAGTTTTCTTGCTCAGATTTGTTGGCAAGTTCTCTTCTCAGAATCTTTTCGCTTACTTCTATTACCAATGCACCTACTTGATTCTTGACATCAGTCAAAGCTGCATTCTTTTGTTGATTAATTGCTTGTTGAGCATCAGCAATGATTCTGTCGTACTCAGCTTTAGCTTTATCTTTAGCTTCAGAAATCATTTTATCTGATGCCAACTTAGCCTCCTTAATCATCACGGCCCTTTCTTCACGAGCTTGATTCATCAAGGCTTCGTTTTCATTCTTCAAAGAAGCCATTTCAAGCTTTACTTTTTCAGCAGAGGAGATTGCATCAGCAATACCAGTTTCTCTTTCTTTTAAAGCAGCAAGCAATGGCTTCCACGCAAACTTTTTAAGGATAATGAAAACAATAATAAAAGCTATTGAAGTCCAGACTAATAAGCCTAATCCTGCTTGTAATAATTCCATGTTTTATATAATTTGAAGATTTAATAATTAGATGTTTGATCTAATTAACAAATTTGCTAAGTAAAATTAGTAAAGCACCCATTGCCCTGTGCTTTGGGTACTTTAAGAAATTTGTTCTTGCTAACATTGCGTATTATTTCAATACTGCAAGGATACCTGCAATAACTGCGAAAAGGGCAACACCCTCAACGAAAGCTGCTGTAAGGATCATGTTAGCACGAATGTCATTGGATGCTTCTGGTTGACGAGCAATGCTTTCAACAGCACCTTTACCGATTTGGCCGATACCAACACCAGCTCCGATAGCTGCTAAACCTGCACCAATTGCACCACCTAAGTGTGCTAAACCATCAACTTCTAACAAAACGTTCAATAGAGACATAACTGTTTGTATTTATGATAAAAATTAAAAAAGACAATTTTAATGGTGACCAGCTTCCTCGTGATGAGGTGCTTCCATTGCCTGACCAACAAAGACTGCTGTTAGGTTGGTAAAGATGAAAGCCTGAATAAATGCTACTAATATTTCAATCAAGTAAATGAACACTGTAAATATTATAGATACTGGCGAGAAACCCCATCCTGCAATAGGACTCATTGCGCCGAATATAAATATGAGTAATACAAAGCAGGTAATTACAATATGACCTGCTACCATATTGGCAAAAAGACGAATCATCAATGCTGCGGGTTTGATAAAAACGCCTAACAACTCAACAGGTATCAATATGAGTTTAACCAAAAAAGGTACCCCCGGAGGCCAGAAGATATGCCCCCAAAAGTGTCTATTGGTGCTGAACAATATCACAAAGAATGAAATAACAGCTAGTACCATCGTAAATGCAATGTTGCCAGTTACATTGGCCGTGCCCGGAATCAATCCTATAATATTGTTGATTAGAATAAAGAAGAAAACAGTCAGCAAGTAAGGCATATACTTCTCGTACTTAGGTCCAAGATTAGGTTTTCCTACTTCATCACGTATGAAAGTAACAACAGGTTCGAATGCGTTTTGAAAGCCTGAAGGAGCAACGTTTGCACCATTCTTTTTATATTTATTGGCAACACCAATTGCTAATACAACTAATAATGTAAGTGACAATAACATCTGTACAACGTTTCTTGTCATTGACAAATCAAACACTTTTTCAGATGGGTCAACTGCTTCTATAACTCCCTTTTCGTTCAATTTATATCCTTGATAAACAGTTTTACCATGCTCAAATTGGGAAGACATGAAAGTAGAAATACCACGTTGGGGAGAGTAGATGATTACTGGAAGAGGAATTGCAACATCGACACCATTAACTTCTGCAAAGTGATATTCATGGTTGTCCATGATATGTTCCATAATTAAATCACTAGGCTTCAATTCAGTTGACTTTTCTTCAGTCTGTTTTGCCTCTGTTGTGTTTGTTTGATTGTTTTCTTGAGCAGATAGTGAATTGGAAAAAGATATTATAATTAGGCTAAAAGCCGCTACCAATAAAGATTTCAAGTGTTTTTTGAGCATCATTTCCCTCTAAAATTTCGGCGAAGATAAGGGGATGGCAATAAATAACAAATGAGTAAATTTAGAAAAATTAATAAGTTGTGGGTTATAAGTGTAAGACAACAACTAAGCACTTACTATTTCTTTCTTATTTTTATCAAATTGCATTTCGTACAACTTACTATAGAAGCCTCCTAAGGAAACTAGTTCTTCGTGACTACCTATTTCCTTAATCTCTCCTTTGTCCAATACAATAATCTTATTAGCTTTTCGGATGGTAGAAAGCCTGTGTGCTATTACGATAGAGGTACGTCCTGTAATCAAAGTGTCGATTGCTTTTTGTATCAATAGCTCACTTTCAGTATCAATTGAAGAAGTGGCTTCATCCATAATTAATATCGAAGGATTGTATAACAATGCCCGCACAAAAGATATGAGTTGCCTTTGCCCCAAGCTAAGCGTACTACCTCTTTCCATTACATTATAGTCGTAACTATCAGGTAGCTGCATGATGAAATCGTGCATGCCAATCATTTTGGCAGCTTCAATGACACTTTCCCTAGATACCAGAGGATTACGCAGTGTAATGTTATCCATCACAGAACCCGAAAATAAAAATACATCCTGCAAAACCACCCCAATACTACTTCTCAGTTTCTCTATTGGATAATCATCAATGTTTCTATCATCAATTTTGATTGTTCCTTTTTGTATAAAGTAAAGCCTGTTCAATAGGCTAATGATAGATGTTTTACCACTTCCGGTATGTCCCACTAAAGCAATGGTTTCTCCTGCATTCACAGAGAAGGAAATATCTTTTAGTACATATTGGTCTTCATTATAGGCAAACCATACATTTTCAAAATCGATGGAACCTAGCAGTTGACCGTTAACCGTTGACAGTTGACCGCTATTGCCGTTTTGTTCTTCGGTAAACGGTAAACGGTCAACGGTATTACTGTATTTTGCTGGCGGCAGCACATCCTCATTATCCAACACCTTAAACACCCTTTCGGCAGCAATCATCCCCATTTGCAGTACATTGAATTTGTCTGCAATCAAGCGAAGCGGACGAAATATCTGGTTTAGATATAAAATAAAAGCTACCAACAAACCCGCATCCAAGCGATTGTCGGCCACCCACCACACCAATAATCCTGTACTGAGTGCTAGCACCAATTCAACTATCGGAAAGAAAACACTGTAAGCAAATATTGCTTTGATATTGGCATTACGATGTTCGATGTTTATTTTATTGAACTTCTCCCACTCCCTATCCTCGGCAGCAAATGCCTGAACAATGTGCATCCCCGTAATGTGTTCTTGCACAAAAGCATTCAGCGCAGCCACGGCATTACGCACTTTTATGAAACTTGCATTTACGCTCTCCTTGAAATAATAAGTAGCCACTATTAATATAGGAAAGGGAACAAGGCTTATCAAAGCCACCTTCCAGTTCATGGAAAGCATCGTGATGAGGGTGATGATAATGGTGAGCAAATCGGCAACGATAGGTATCAATCCATCACTAAAAATATCGTTGATACTTTCTATATCGTTGATGGTGCGGGTGGTAAGTGTGCCAATTGGGGTCTTGTCAAACTGGCTAAGGTTCAGGCTCATTATCTTTTCATAAACCGTCACGCGCATGTCCTTCACCACATTTTGTCCAAGCCACGAGGTGATGAATGTGAAGGCAAAGCGTATGATTGATTCCAGCAACAGGAAGCTAATCTGGAAGATGGTAATGTTGATGATGAACTGAAATATCGTGTGGTTTTCTCCGAGAAACAATATTTTATGCAGCCAAAAGGGTAGGGGAGTGGATTGGTTGATGGCTTTATTTACAGTGAGTTGTATCAGATAGGGGCGAACGGGTGCTATAAAAGCCATCAGTATAGCCAAAACAAGGCTCGAATAAAAAAACAAACCATAAGGTTTTACAAAATGAAATAACCGCCTTAACAATGAGAAATTGAATATCTTTTTGGGTGCTTTTTCTTTTGCCATAAAGCAAAAATAAGAGAAGGAGGGTATAGTTATTGGTTAACGAACATAATTACCCTTGTTAGTAAAACTGATTATCCATGAATATAAAGTGTCAATAAACGGACTCTTTCTTTCATTTTGGATATTTCCAAGGGTTTGTAACGAGGTCGTTACCTCTTGCAACGACCTCGTTTGGAGCTGCAACGACCTCGTTGGCTCTCGTAACTACCTCGTTACAACTTACAACTACCTCGTTTGGGGCTTCAACTACCTCGTTACCTCTTGTAACGACCTCGTTGGAAGCTGCAACGACCTCGTTGGCTCTTGTAACGACCTCGTTACAAGCTACAACTACCTCGTTTGAAAGTCCTTTTGAACATATTTTCCATTCAAAACATGCAAAATCAATGTTTAAAGAGTATAATTACCTTTAGAAAAGCGAAATCGGGAGGCCGAAATTGTCTAAATGGAAGCGAGAAAAACTGAAAATAGTTAAAGATTCACTTGTTTAATCCTCCCTCAAAAACTTAGATTTGATAATTTGATTTATACATTTACATTTGCGCAAATTTTTACAGCTATGTTTTGGACCTTAGAATTAGCCAGTTATTTAGAAGAAGCTCCTTGGCCAGCTACGAGAGATGAATTGATAGATTATTCCATAAGAAGCGGTGCGCCCTTGGAGGTTATCGAAAACTTGCAAGAGTTGGAAGATGATTTGGAAATCTATGAGAGTATAGAAGATATATGGCCTGACTATCCAAGCCAGGAGGATTTTATGTTTAATGAGGACGAATATTAAGCAATCATAAGGGTATTATAATGCAAAAGAGGGGCAGCAAACATTGGCTGTCTCTCTTTTGTTTTTTAGTAATGATGAAATGATTTGAATGAAAGAAATGATTAAAAGCTTTTTTGAAGTATTATATCTTTCGAAATCATTGTATCATTCAAATTAATCTAATCATGATTTATAATACACTACTTACTACCCTTGAGGATGGGATATTTACCATCACCATCAACCGCCCCGAAAAGTTGAATGCCCTCAACAAGCAAGTGATGGCAGAATTGAATATAGCACTAGATGAAATAGCGGGCAATGACCTTATCCAATCTGCAATAATTACAGGTAGTGGCAGTAAGGCATTTGTGGCTGGGGCAGACATAACTGAATTTAGTAACTACTCAGACAATGACGGCAAGTCTGTAGCCAAAGTGGGGCAGGATACTTTTTTCAGGATAGAGAATAGTAGTAAACCAATAATAGCTTGTGTGAATGGATTTGCCGTTGGTGGTGGGTGCGAATTGGCAATGGCCTGCCACTTTAGGATAGCTTCGGAGAATGCAAAGTTTGGTCAGCCAGAAGTAAATTTAGGATTGATACCCGGTTATGGAGGCACACAAAGATTGGTACAATTGATAGGAAAAGGACGAGCATTGGAGCTAATAGTGACAGGTAATATGATAGATGCAAACACTGCATTGAACTATGGGTTGGTGAATTATGTTGTAAGTCAAGAGACACTGTTAAGTACTGCAATCAGTCTATTAAAAACAATAAATGCAAAAGCTCCCAAAGCTATTTCAGCTGCAATCACTTCGGTAAATGCGGTATTCAACTATTCTCAGAATGGCTATGAAGTAGAGTTAGCATCTTTTGCAGATTGTTTTGCAACCGATGACAAGAAAGAAGGGGTACAAGCTTTTTTAGAAAAGAGGAAGCCATTGTTTAAGAGGAATAAGGAGTAAGGCGTAAGTCGCAAGAAATAATCGGTGGTTTGTTGATACTTATGACTTATGCCTTATTACTTACTCCGTGGCTTTTTGATTACGATATGTGAAAAATTAGGGTTCATATAGTATTACTTTAAAAAATCTGAAACCCTTTGCACTAAGTTTGTGTTTATAAATTAAATAAAGCAAAAAGATAATGTTGAAATTTCCTATTTATTTGGACAATAATGCAACAACACCGATGGATCCGAGGGTGTTGGAGGCAATGATTCCTTACTTTACCGAACACTTTGGTAATGCAGCAAGCCGCAACCACCCTTTTGGTTGGGAAGCAGAAGAAGCTGTTGACTATGCAAGAGAACAAGTAGCAAAATTGGTTGGCGCAGATCCTAAAGAAATAATCTTCACTAGTGGCGCAACAGAAGGAGATAACTTAGGTATAAAGGGAGTTTACGAAATGTATGCTAGTAAAGGAAACCACATAATTACTGCTACTACAGAACACAAAGCAGTGTTGGATACTTGCAAGCACATAGAAAAATTGGGTGGTGAAGTAACTTACCTTCAAGTAAAAGAAGATGGGTTGATTGATTTAGCAGAGTTGGAAGCGGCTATTAGGCCTACAACCATTTTGATAGCAATCATGTATGCAAACAATGAAATTGGCGTTGTTCAGCCAATCAAAGAAATTGCTGCTATTGCTAAAAAGCATGGTGTGTTGTTTTTTACTGATGGTGTTCAAGCAGTAGGAAAGATTCCAGTGGATGTAATTAAAGACGGAATTGATATTATGGCCTTTACTGCACATAAGATGTATGGACCTAAAGGTATTGGTGCGTTGTATGTTCGTCGTAAAAACCCACGTGTAAAAGTTACTGCCCAAATGGATGGCGGTGGTCACGAGAGAGGAATGCGTAGTGGCACTTTGAATGTGCCTGGTATTGTTGGTTTCGGTAAAGCTTGTGAATTGGCTCGCTTAGAGATGGCTGATGATGCTGCAAGGTTGAGTAAATTGAGGGATAAATTAGAAAATGCTTTATTGCAAATAGAAGAATCTTACGTTAATGGTAATCGTGAACATCGTTTGCCGCATGTTGCGAATATTTCTTTCAAACATGTTGAAGGAGAAGGGTTACTAATGGGCTTCAATAAGAATATAGCATTGAGTTCTGGTTCTGCTTGTACTTCTGCTTCCTTGGAACCAAGTTATGTTTTGAAGGCCTTAGGTTTGGGGGATGATTTGGCACATAGTTCTTTGCGTTTTGGTTTGGGACGATTTACTACAGAGGAACAAATCGATTACACAATCGAACAAATAACAAATACCGTTAACAAATTGAGGGACATGAGTCCTCTTTGGGAAATGTATAAGGAAGGTATCGATTTGAACAGCATTGAATGGGCGCACCATTAGAGTTGTAGGTTGTAAGCATTAAGTTATACGTTAGCAAATCATTTTATCACAATTACAATTTAATAATAAAATATCATGGCATACTCAGAAAAAGTAATCGATCATTACAGTAACCCCAAGAATGTGGGTACACTCGATAAGTCAAGTAAAAGTGTGGGTACCGGTTTAGTTGGTGCTCCAGAATGTGGCGACGTAATGCGCCTTCAAATTCAGGTGGATGATGCAACAGGAGTAATAACTGATGCTAAATTCAAAACTTTTGGATGTGGTTCTGCAATTGCATCTTCATCTTTGGCAACAGAATGGCTGAAAGGCAAAACTGTTGACCAGGCAATGTCTATTGATAATATGGATATTGTAGAAGAATTGCACCTTCCTCCAGTAAAAATACATTGCTCTGTGTTGGCAGAAGATGCTATCAAGGCAGCAATAAATGATTACCGTGTAAAGAACGGTTTGGAAGAATTAGTGTTTGAAGAAAAAGGGGTTCATTAAAATTTAGTTAGAATGGTAGCAACAGATAATGCAATTTATGTAAGCGATAAAGCAAAAGCCAAGGTTGTAAAACTGATGGAAGATGCTGGCGTTGCTGATGACCCTAGCTACTTCCTTCGTGTTGGAGTAGTAGGTGGAGGTTGTAGCGGACTTAGTTATAAATTAGACTTTGACAACGAGACAAAACCAATGGATCAGGTGTTTGAAGATAACGGAGTGAAAGTGGTAACTGATTTAAAAAGCTTTTTATACTTGGTAAATACAGAACTTGATTTTAGCGATGGCTTGAATGGCAAAGGATTCCATTTCAATAACCCTAATGCAAGTAGAAGTTGTGGTTGTGGGGATAGTTTCGCAGTTTAGAAAAAGATAAATAGATTTCGAACAGAGGTTGACTAAATACATTTCAGTCAACCTTTTTTTTGCAAATCATTCTTTTCATTCCAATCATTGAATCACTTTTCTAGAATGAATAAATTGGAGTCTTTACGTCATGATAAAAAAGAAAAGTCCATTTATTCTCCTGCCCTTCCTGCCACCATTTCTGACGAAGCTCCATACATTTCTTGCCATCAAAATCATATTTAGCCACAAACTTACTTTTCATTTGTTGCAGTTGTGGTGCATCATCAGCTCCAAAAAATAAAATCTTTCCCTTAATGGTTAGCCAAAAAACTTGATGAAAAGGACTATGCCCACTTGTTATTTCATATTTAATGAACCCGTCAATTTCCCCTTCGCCGTCTAGCCATTGCACTTGCGGATTGTTTTCCAACACTCCTATTTCCTCGGTCATAAAAGAAGGAAAACCTGTTTCCATTGCAAAAGCAAATTCTTTCTTCTGAACATAATAAGTTGCATTTGGAAAAGCAAGGCGATAGTTGCCAAAACTGTCTCTTTTGCTTACCCCGCCTGCATGGTCTTTGTGCAGGTGACTCATCAATACTTTGGTTACTTTAGTTGGGTCAATCCCATTGCTGATAAGGTTTGAATGTATTTGCAATTGATTGTTTTTGCTAAAGCCTAGCCCAGTATCAATCAACATAATATCCGTTTCGGTAACAATGCAAAATGGCTGCACTTCAACCAATAAACTACCTATTGGGCGTTGGTACAAATCATCGTTATTATGGTTGAAGGGTGCAAAAATCTTTGTTTTATCTACGGTAAACGATCCTTCTGATAAAGGGATTATAGTAAATCCATCGTTTTCAAAAGTAAAGTTGTTGTATTCTTGTTCGTTGTTCATATTAAGTGATTAACATTTATAATATTTGTTAGGTTGCCTTTATTGGTTTAAAATTGCGAACATAATTAATAATTATTAAGGAACACATTTACTTATTTTATCAAAATCTGAGGAAGATTTTTTTTATTCAAAGCAACAAACTAATAAATTATATTGTCCTTATACATAATTCGACTTAGTGCGAAAAAAATGCCCCACAAAAAAAACATTATGTTCGATAGCCTAGTTTTGTTTATTGCCTCTTTTGGCTATTTATTTGTCGTTTTATTATGCGTAATAAAATTTTGCCTCTTGCTTTGGTATAAGCCAGGCAATTTTAGCTTTGCATTTAAAAACTTTATATTCATGCAGCCTCGGTTAATTCATTCTACCCGAGAAATGGATAATCCAAAATTTCCGTACTTAAAAAAAACGTACACTAGAATTTCTTTAATAATTTATTTCTTTTTACTAATCTGGATATTGGTTTTTGCTTTGGTTCATATTGCAAACCCTCGTGTTTAGGGCACTTTATTTTAGCTTAGGCATTTATAGTTCAACTTCATTGCCAAGTAGTTTATTAAAAAGCAAAATTCTGTTTGGGTACAATTTATTTGATATTCCCTACGTTTAGTGTCTGGCAGTAATTTGTACATTCAATTTTCTAATCTACAATCCAATTTTTATGAAAAGCTCCCTCGAAGTTTTTTATAACAAATCCAAGATAAAAAACTGGTTGGTTCCCACATCTTGTCTATTGGTTTTTCTTTCTTTTGAAGTGATCAATTTGGTGTTTCATTTTCTTCAAAGGCCTGCAAATCAACTAAAAAATCTATTGCCTCTAGCTATTTCCTTTGGCATACTTTTTTTGATTATTTATTATTTCATTTTCGAGCTTTTTAAGCTTTGGTATAAGAAATATACCCTTGAAAAACCAATATTTATTATTGACGATAAAGGCATTACCAACAAGATTAATTATAACTCGGTAGGGTTTATTCCTTGGAGTAATATAAAAAAGGTATCTTAATTTACCTCCCGCAAACATTATCTGGTATTTTTTTTAGAAAATAAAGACGACTTGATAAACAAGTTTACGAACCTTGCAAAAAAGAAAAGGGTAGCCAGAACGTTTAAAAAGAATGGTGCAAACATTAGGGTTGAGGTCGATTTGCTGGATGCAAATATTTATGTAATGAAAAAATTAGCCCAAGCTAAACTGAAGGACCATAAGCGCAAACAAAATTTGGCAATAAATTACAAGGCATAAGTAGTAAGTAAAGAAAAGAGTCTGCCTTAAAGCCTAACCTTCAAAAGCCACTCTATTTATTGTCTGGTTTATCCTGTTGTCAGTATCACCTATACAATTAGCCCCTTTTCTATCTATATTACTCATCAAACGGTATTAAAAATAGAGTTTCATCTTCGACAATATCAAAATACATATAGAAACTCGAGTTTCTACTGCTGTCGATTAATCGTACGACGTTGAAACTCATTTTTGAGGTAGGCAAGGAAAGAGAAGGCATATAAATGATTGGAAAAAGTACAATGGGGAGCTTTTATTTGGAGCGAAGAGGATTCAATAGATGGGATGGGGCTTTGCTTATGGGGACAGCTATACAAGAAATAAATATTCAAATTATCCAAATCCTTCTTACAATCCTAAAATAGCAAATATGCTTGGTGCCTTGTTTACCGATGGTAATTGGTTTGATGGGTTATCTGTAAATGCACCAGACCTTGGCTCGGCAAATGTTACAACAGATAGTCAAGGGCGCATCGTTAAAGTGACTGGCGGAGGTAACGGCATTACTACTTTTACCTATAAATAGTTATCTAGTAAAACGCATAACAATCAGCGGTTGGCACGTGCCTTATGCTTTTGTGTAGCAGTTACTAAGTAGGAGCCATCATTTCTTAATATCCTATTACATTTGTCCCTAAAAATAACAAATGAAGCATTTTTTGTCTTTCTGTTTTACAATCATTATTTCTCTAAATCTTCTTGCCCAAGCCCCCGTTGGCTATTATACTGGCACCGATACCCTTTCTTGCCAAAACTTAAAAACGGCGTTGAGAAATATTTTATCCGCATCGGTAAAACCCCAATCCTATGCGTCACTATGGAAACAATATCCACTCACAGACATCAAACCACGTACAGTAGGCACTGGTTCTGCCAATGTAATCTATGATATTTATTCCTCAATTCCCAATGGCACTGACCCTTATCAATTTACCCCAACCACCAATCAGTGTGGAAATTATAGCGGAGAAGGCGCGTGTTATAATAGGGAACACTCGGTGCCACTTAGTTGGTTTGGTGGGAGTACTTCAACAAATGGAACTGCAACAGACTATAATTTTATTTTTCCTACTGACGGAAAAGTGAATGCAGAACGTGCAAACTACCCTTATGGCGAAGTGGCAACTGCAAGCTACACAAGTGAGAATGGTAGCAAGTTGGGCCCATCTGCATTGGCAGGCATCACTGGGGATGTGTTTGAACCGCGAGATGAGTTTAAAGGGGATGTAGCACGTGCTTTTTTGTATTTTGTTACGATGTATGAAGACAATATCCCCACTTGGTCTGGTAATGCAGATGCTGCCCAATCGTTTGGAAGTAGCAAATTTCCGGGTGTCACGCTTCCTTTTTTGCAAATGATGCTACGTTGGAACGATCAAGACCCTGTTAGCCAAAAGGAAATAGATAGGAACAATGGCACTTATACTTTCCAAAACAATAGAAACCCATTTATAGATAGCCCTCAATATGTACACAGGATATGGGGTGGCGAATGCCCTGGATTGTCGATATTGCCAGTGAATATTATTTATTTTACAGGTAAGCAAATTGGAAATAAGATATTACTCAATTGGGAAGTGGGTAGGGAAGCAAATGTTTCAAAATATGTAGTTGAAAAGAGTTTTGATGGAGAAGATTATACAGCTATAAACACTGTTGATGCAGATGGCGGCACTAATTATTCTTATTCCGACTACTTAGGATACAACAAAAGCAGTTTATATTATCGCATCAAGAAGATAGATAAGAATGGGATTTTCAATTATAGTTCGGTATTTAAATTGAATATTACAAGCAACATAAACGTATCCATTTATCCAAACCCCGTGAGGAATTTTATTCATATTGAATTAACCAATGTAAATGCAAAGCCAGCAGAAGTTGTTTTGATAGATGCGTTTGGCAAAACTATTATACACCAATCATTTATTTTGGATAATGGGGAAATCAATATCCCTACAGGAAATATTCCAAACGGAAATTACTATCTTAGGATATTGAATGGTGAGCATACCTATTCTACCCCAATTATCATTATCAAATAGATGAAACTGCAAATATTTAGGCGACGAAAAAACTAATCAAGCAAAACTGAAGGAACACAAAATGAACAGAATATAGTCAAAAAAGATAAATTTAGGTAAAGAAAAGCAGGCTGTTCTAAAGTTTTACCTTCTGAAAGCGTCTAATTTGGATATCAGAATGAGTAATTTGAATATCCGAATAGGTTAGAATGATATCTGGCAAGGACATTTGGATATCCGAATTGGACGTTTGGATATCCAAATAAGTAAAACGAATATCCGAATAAGTTGGAATGATATCTGGGAAAGTCATTTGGATATTCAAATTGGACGTTTGGATATACTAGAAGAACGAAAAAAAATACAAACCAAACCAAAGGAGAGCCGTTTTAAGGGGAAAGTTGCCAAATCTTCGTTGTAAGGGGATGATGTTTGGGGTGATTGTCCTTATTTTGGGGAAAGAATATTGGTGAGAAAAGCTCAAATAGAGATAAAACAATTTTAATTTTTCAAATTAAATTATGAAAAAGAAAACGAAACCTGAAAATAGTACAATACCAAGTCATCCAGTTGGTATGCCTTTACATCGGAATAGATTTGACAAAACGATTTGGGAATCAAGGAATTTATCTAATTTGGGAGATATTTATATATCTCGATTAAATGAAATTATAGAAAAAGGGTATGAAATACTCACAAAACAAATTGCCGGGGGAGCCATTGTAGTCGATAATGAAGCTTCATTTCAACTTCAGTTTGCGTACATTTTAAAAACTATTGGCGAGTTGTATAAGTTCAGTTCTGATGATTTGTTTACGATAGAATTAGAAAGTAAGTTTTCTTTTACCGAAGGATTACAGAAAAGTAAATCCAAAAATGCAAGAATTGATGTGATCTTAACACTTGGTGATTCTACAAATTATGCGACCGCTGCAATTGAATTAAAATTTTTTAAGGAAAAAAATCATAGAGAACCTAACAATAGATATGACGTTTTTTTAGACTTACATAATCTAGAGAATTATAAAAAAGGGAAATTATTTGACATCACTCTTTTTATACTCGGCACCAATCATAGTCACTATGTAAACCAAAAAGACTACTCAAAGTTGACTACTTGTTTTGATTTCAGGGATGGCTCCCAATATCTTGCGGGTACTTTATTAGTATATGAAACAGATAAACCTTATGGTAACCCAATAAAACTTGAAAATAATTACACTTTCAAATGGGATGTCATTGAGAAAAAATTTGATAAAACGGATAATTCTAATTTGTATTTTCTAAAACTTAAAGTTTAGGAATAAAAAAATATTTTAGAAGTCAAGATATGTTTACCCATTCTTTTCTTTCTATCTTAAAATTAACAGAAATATAATGAGCGATATAGTAGCAACAGAGAATACCTTTTGCTTTCCTGTTTGCAATAAATGCAAGCATCATTTAGGGGGAGATAAATGTCACGCATTTGACAAAATACCCAAAGAGATTTTGATGGGAGAAAACAAACACAATAAAATTTTGCTGTATCAAAAGAATGATATTGTATTCGAAGAAAAAAAATAGACTGGGTGGATGATTTGCTCATCTGGGTATTTAGCTCAGGTCTCTTCAGAAATCAACTTCTGGCGCAATGCCTCTGACTTGTGCCTAGCCATAAACAAATGAATCACTCTCTTTAAATTTAATAAACCTACTTTTACAGAAATAACAATTATGGTAATCAACATGTCGGACATACAACTCTTCCAAATCTTAAAGCAAAAGATGGGTGAACAAGAGGCAGAGGCGTTGGTAACTTTCGTTGACCATAAGATAAGAGACAATGACGAGGTTAACCTAAAGGTACTTGCAACCAAAGAGGATATTTATTTAGTAAAAGAAGATATTGCGAAATTAGAAGGCAGATTGGATGCCAAAATTTCAGATGTAAAATCGGAAATAATCAAGTGGATGTTTATCTTTTGGATTGGACAAGTAGCTGTTACCTTCGGGTTGATAATCGTTTATCTGAAAAAGTAAAAAAGATATTTAAGCATAAAAAAGTAGAGACGGACGAGAATCCGTCTTTTTTTATTTCAATAAGACTTTCGAAAACCGTTATCATTTTCCTTCCAATAAACTTTTTCCGATAGATTTGCTTTATACCGCATTAGGTATATTTTTACCTCCCACAATAAATGATTGAACTATGGTTGGCTATCGTTTTATAAAGTTTGACCCCGCAGACAATACTAAAAGCAAGTTTGAGCAGATGCTCGATTTGTTTACACAATTGCTCACCTACACCAATGGCGATGCCTCCGAAGCCTTGAGTTGGATGTATGAACTGGACAAAAAGTATCAGTTTGCCAACGATGAATATGGCATCGGCGACTTTATTGAAGACCTGAAACAGAATGGCTACCTGCAAGAAAACCCTGCAAACGGTGAGTTTAAGATTACGGGTAAAACGGAGCAATCAATCCGTAAGAAAAGTTTGGAAGAGATATTTGGCAAGCTAAAGAAATCGAAACAAGGCAACCACCAAACCAAAAAGCCGGGGCAGGGCGATGAAATAAGTTCGGATAGTCGTCCTTACCAATTTGGGGATATGCTGGAACAGATAGATTTTACCGAGAGCATCCGCAATGCGCAGATAAACCACGGCGTGGAGAGTTTCAGGATGCACGAAGACGACCTTCAAATAAGGGAAAACGACTTTAAAACGCAGACTTCCACCGTGTTGATGATAGACATTTCGCACTCCATGATTTTGTACGGGGAAGACAGGATAACGCCCGCCAAGAAAGTAGCGATGGCGCTGAGCGAACTGATTCAAACCAAATATCCGAAAGACACGCTGGATATTGTGGTGTTTGGCAATGATGCTTGGCCAATAGAAGTGAAGGATTTACCGTATCTGCAAGTAGGACCTTATCATACAAACACCGTTGCAGGACTAGAACTGGCAATGGATTTATTGCGTAGAAGAAAGAACCCCAACAAACAGATTTTTATGATTACCGATGGCAAACCCACCTGTTTGAAGATAGGTGGCAGGTATTATAAAAATAGTTTTGGGCTAGATAGAAAGGTAGTGAACCGTTGCATAAACCTCGCTGCACAATGCAAGAAACTAAAGATACCTATCACCACGTTCATGATTGCAAGCGACCCTTACCTGCAAAACTTTGTGCAAGAATTTACGGAGATGAACAATGGCAAGGCTTTCTTTGCAAGCTTGGATAAACTAGGTGCTTTCATATTCAAAGACTTTGAAAGCGGAAAGAGGAAGACGGTGTACTAACGCCACAGTGAACAGTTAGCAGTTAACAGTAAACAGTAAACAGTGTTCACTACTAACTGCTGACTGTTCACTGATTACTGTTAACTGTAAACTGATAACTGAAATGAAGACTGCTTCAAAGAAAGTAATTACTGGCTGGGCAATGTACGATTGGGCTAATAGTGCCTGTAACTTGGTAATTACCTCCACCATTTTTCCTGCGTATTATGATGCCATCACAACCGTAAAAGATGCTACAGGCAATGTGCTTTCTCATAAGATAAACTTTTTAGGGAGTGAGTATGAAAGTGCTTCTTTGTACAATTATGCTATTGCGTTTGCGTATTTGTTGATTGCGGTATTATCCCCCATTTTATCTTCTATTGCAGATTTCAAGGGGAATAAGAAATCATTCATGCAGTTCTTCTGCTACCTCGGAAGCTTGGCTTGCTGTCTGATGTATTGGTTTACAAAAGATACACTCACTTTGGGAATAGCCTGTGCAGTAATTGCTGCCGTCGGTTATTGTGGAAGCTTGGTTTTCTATAATGCCTACCTCCCGGAAATAGCTGCTGAAGAAGATCAGGACGATGTTAGCGCAAAAGGGTTTGCCTATGGATATATCGGTAGTGTATTACTACAGATAATTTGTTTCTTTTTTGTATTAAAACCAGCATGGTTTGGCATTACTGATGGAACTTTTCCAGCAAGGTTGTCTTTTTTGTTGGTAGGACTGTGGTGGGCGGCTTTTGCGCAAATTACGTTTGCCACATTACCAAAAAGCATAGCTACTGGCGTATTAAAACAAGGAAACATTATAACAAATGGTTTCATAGAATTAAAAAAGGTATGGCATCAGGCAGGGCAACTTCCTGTATTGAAACGATATCTAATAGCCTTTTTCTTTTACAGTATGGGCGTTCAAACCGTGATGCTAGCAGCAACTTTATTTGGAAGTCAGGTATTGCAAATGGCTACTAGTAAATTAATTATCTGCATTCTGTTGATACAAATTGTTGCAATAGCAGGAGCATACCTAATGGCAAAACTCTCTGACAGATTTGGGAATTTCAATGTATTGGCATTTGTAGTTTTATTATGGACAGGGCTTTGCATAGCTGCTTATTTTGTTACTACTGAAACGCAGTTTTATATACTGGCTTCTATTGTTGGTTTGATTATGGGAGGGATACAATCATTAAGTAGATCTACTTACGCCAAGATAATGCCCGAGGGTACACACGATACCGCTTCATTCTTTAGCTTTTATGATGTTACAGAAAAAGTAGCTATTGTAATTGGGATGGTTAGCTTTGGATTGGTACAACAAATTACAGGAAATATGCGTAATTCAATACTAGCTTTGGTACTGTTTTTTGTAATTGGGTTTGTGGTATTGCTACTAACTATAAAGAAGCAAAAGGGAAATTTGGAATTAATAGTTTAGGTCTCTGAATAAAGAACCTACTAGAAATAAGAAGGCCACCAGTAGAAACCGGCGGCCGTTATCCTATAAAAACCAAAACCAAAAGTTGAATGCTTTTTAAAGCATCGTTTATATCGTTAATTTATTTTTTAGTTGCAAATAAGATGGAAAGTTTTTTATAAACATTGTCTTTGTTTTTCCAACCATCCTTTCCTCTTATGGACTGCAAATATAAAGACAAAAATTTTATTAATGAAAAAATAAATTTTTAAAAAGGAATTATTTACCGATTTTTCTATTGCTAATTTGGTAAATGATAAGAAGATGACTTAATGTGATTTTAAGATACTTTTGCCGCACAAATTTAAAAAGCAGATGTACACAATAAATATAGCGTTTGAACAAAAAGGAGTATCGCCGATTTCACTGACTAATATCGGTGCGGGTGATAGCCTACTTGAAATTTTATTAGACAATAACATAGAGTTACATCATAATTGTGGGGGTGTTTGTGCTTGTAGCACTTGCCATTTATATGTACAAAGTGGCGAAGATTTTATTGATGAGTTGTCAGATAAGGAAGAAGACTTTATTGATCGTGCAGTGAATCCTCGTATCAATAGTAGGCTTGGATGTCAATGTGTTCTAACAAAAGGAACAGGCACAATAGACATATTATTGCCGGATCAAACACAATTTTTAGGAGAATAGAAAAATAACAATCAAATTATGACTCATTTTGAACCACCGATACACTGGAGCGACCACGAAGACATAGCAATGAAACTTTATGAACGCTTTGGTGATGATTTTAATGAAAGCAAGATTTACCGTATCCGGTTTACCGATTTATTGACTTGGGTTTTGGAAATACCAAACTTTGCAGGAACAAAAGAACAGAGCACGGAAGGTCATTTGGAAATGATTCAGAGTAAATGGGTGTATGAGTGGCGGGATAATCAAAAATAAAAACTTCTCTATTGAAAAGTATAATTGCATTCTTGCGCTTAGCTAGATGGTCTAATTTGCTATTTTTTGCATTGACGCAATTGATGTTTTACTATTGTATAGTAGCCCCAATTTTCTTTGTAAGCCATGTTCAACCCAACCTAACAGGAAGCCTTCTCTTTCTTTTAATCCTATCCTACGTATTAGTTGCCGCTGCCGGTTACATAATAAATGACTATTTTGATCTGAATATTGACCAAATCAATAAGCCAGACAAAGTAATGATTGATAAATATATTGGCAGACGTTGGGCTATCATCTTTCACCTGCTTTTTAGTTTTAGTAGCGTTGCCATTGGCATATATATCGACCTACGAACGCATGTTCATATAGTGGGATTGGCAAATTTTGTATACGGACTCTTGTTGTTTATCTACTCGTTGTCATTAAAAAAGAAATTTTTAATTGGCAATATATTAATTGCCTTCTTATTGGCTTGGGTGATAGTTGTAATCACTTGTTGCGAGGCAAACCAATTCACTTTATCGCTTCAACACCGTATTATAAACACGCAAAAACTATTGCGATATACAATTTTATATGCCGGTTTTGCTTTCATTATAAACCTTATTAGAGAAGTAGTAAAGGATATGGAAGACGTGGAGGGTGATAGACGATACGGCTGCCGGACAATGCCAATTGTTTGGGGTATCAATGCAACAAAAGTCTTTGTGGCAGTATGGATGATCGTATTGATAGCGATTTTGTCGTTGCTCCAGTTCTACGCTTTACAACTTCATTGGTGGTTTTTCTCCTTGTATTGCATCGTTGCAATTATAATTCCATTGATTCGAGCATTCAAAAAATTATCCCTTGCCCAATCCCCCGAAGATTATCATGGCATAAGCACCATCATAAAGATTGTAATGCTTACGGGGATTGTGTCAATGGTTTTCTTTAAAATATACGGTTAAATTAATTGATAATTGACAGTGGGCAATTGATAATTTAAAAGTCGATTCCCCCCATTTATCAATTATTAATTGTCAATTATCAACTAAAAATTATGTCTATCATTCTCGCTTCTCAATCCCCTCGTAGAAAACAATTGTTGGAATGGGCCGAAATATCTTTTGACATCATTGTTAAAAGTACCGATGAAAGCTATCCTCCTAATCTGCCAATTGCCGAAGTGCCTGTTTTTATTGCGCGTGAAAAAGCTGTTGGGGTAAAGAATCATATACTCGAAAACTATCCCAATCATATTGGCAAACCAATTCTTGCGGCCGATACGGTTGTTGTTTTGGGTGATGATATTATTGGTAAACCAACTGACCGCAGCAATGCCATTTCCATCCTGAAAGCTTTGTCCGGTAAAAAGCACGCCGTCATCACAGGGGTTGTTATATTGACCGAAACAAAAGAAATAGCTTTTGCTGATACCACTTATGTTACCTTTCACCCGCTTACCGATGAGCAAATTGTATTTTATGTAGATAAATACGAACCTTACGACAAAGCTGGTGCCTATGCTATTCAAGAATGGATTGGGGTTGTAGGAATTGAATCTATAGAAGGCGACTTTTATAATGTAATGGGTTTGCCCGTGAGTAGGGTGGTGAAGGCACTATCGGACTATTAATTTCATCCAATTAATCAAAAAAAAAGGAAAAGAAATTTTTCTTAGGACAAAAGTACAAACCGTACGGTTGAAGCAGTGAACCGTACGGTTGAAGGGTTGAACCGTACGGTTGAAGGCTTCAAATGGCCATGCAAACTGTTTAACCGTACGGTTAGAGCGTTGAACCGTACGGTTAAAGGTTTCAAATGGGCATTCAAACCGTTGAACCGTACGGTTAGAAGGTTGAAACGTACGGTTAAAGGTTTTGAATGGGTATGCGAATCGTTGAACCGATAGAAATATGTATTTTCCTTGATAGACCAATCTTTTTAATACTTATTAATACGCCCTTTTATGAACGAAAAGCTTCTTCAATTTATCTGGCAGTTTCAATATTTCAATCGGGATAAGCTACTGCTGGAATCGGGGGAGCAGCTATCCATCCTAAAGCCAGGCATCCTCAATAAACACCAAGGCCCTGATTTTGCCGATGCCCTCATCAAAATAGATGATATTCAGTTGGCAGGCAACATAGAAATACACAATCTTTCTTCCCATTGGTTTAAACACAACCATCAATCGGACAAACAATATGGCAATGTAATCTTGCACGTGGTTTGGCAAAATGATGCCGATATAAAAGACATCCGTGGGCAAACGATACCCGTTTTGATACTAGAAGGTCGTGTATCCAAACTCTTATTAACCCAATACCAAAACTTATTCGAAGCAAAAGGCATCCCTTGCCACACCCCATCATTCCCCATCATTGACGAACTTAGCTGGATGGCTTGGAAAGAGAGATTGCTAGCCGAAAGATTGGAGCGAAAGGCAGAACGTGTATTGCATTTATTTAGACAATCGAACAATAATTGGGAGGAAACCTTTTGGTGGCTGCTCGCAGGAAGTTTCGGGATGAAGGTGAATGTAGAATTGTTTGAATCAATGGCAAAATCAATATCCATAAGCATATTGGCAAAGCACAAACATCAGATAAATCAATTGGAAGCTCTATTAATGGGGCAAGCAAACCTACTTAATGGCGAGATGGAAGACGACTATTCGCTAATGTTGCAAAAGGAATATCAGTTCTTTCAAAAGAAATATCGGTTGCCAACCATTAGCATACAACCAAGCTTTTTGAGGATGCGCCCTGCCAACTTTCCCACCATTCGTTTGGCGCAATTGGCCATGTTGATTCAACAATCCTCACATCTTTTCTCCAAAATAAAAGAGCTACAAAAGAGTTCAGACATTGCCGCCCTATTTTCTTTTGCGGCAAATGATTATTGGCATTATCATTACAAATTCAATCAAATAGCCGACTATCATCCCAAATTATTAGGCATCGATTCTATCAATAATATCATCATCAATACCATCGTCCCGGTTTTATTTGCTTATGGGATGTACACCAGGGATGAGGCATATAAGGACAAAGCTATCCAGTGGCTGACTGAAATAAAGCCCGAAGTAAACAACCTGACCAAAAGCTGGAAAGATTATGGACTGAAATCAAAGAATGCCTTCGATTCTCAATCGCTCATAGAATTAACCAATAACTATTGCTTCAAAAAGCGTTGCCTGGAATGTACAGTAGGCAATAAGATACTGAAAGGATAAATAATTATGGGGATTGTGAAGTGCTAATGGAAATACTATTTTAGGCTCTTATTCCAAAGCATCAAGCTATCGTCAGTATCTCTTAATAAAATGCTATGTTCATCTATTAAAGATTTTATTTCTGGAATATTCAATGAATCAAGAAGTTCATTTTTTAGGTGGTAAGTTTTTACCTCATTATTATCTTGATGCCAACGGATAACCTTGCATTGGCAACTAGAGTTTTCTATTTCGTTCATCACTTCTTCAATAGATCCGCCTTTCCCTTGTTTAATCAACACTTCCCTGATGCCAATAATTTTATTCTTTTCACCAACATCAAAATTCCAAGAAGAAGAAATTACAGGTAGGTATTTTTTGCCAGTGTTTAAAGTCAACAACGAATGCCTTGGCGAAACGTCACTATCATTCTTACTTTTTACCCTCGAATAAATCGAAACTATGTGTGGTGCCTCAAATTGTGCAAATCCAACATGGTTAAAGCTTGCACCATAACGGGTAAGTGTAAAATAGCCATCCTTATATTTTATCTCCATTATATTGGAAACTATTTTATGATAACGGTTTGCATCAGATATTCTTGCTTGTGGCGAACCAGTGTAGCATAGCCAAATTCCTTCCAAACTATCAATTTCAGCTCGCGTTGGTTGATAAGGCAATATATTCATATCATCTTTTATCTCATTCCATTTGCGTGTATTATTAATTAATTGTAAAACAACTATTACTAAAGCAATGGCAAGGATAGCGGCAATAATGGTCATCAATGGTCCTACAACCGTCTTTAATGTTTTGCTTATTTCTTCTTTATCGATAGAAATTCCTACGTTATTAATTTCATCATTTTCAGAATTGGCACTTCCGTCTTCTGTATTCAATATCAAATTGGGATCAACAGGGTTCAGTGCAAAAGCTTTTTGCCCCACCCCATACAAATAGATGTAACAAGCGTCAATAAGAAAATGTCTTGGGTTTGAAACTATGCCCGAAATGGCATCTTTTATCTGCCCGCCTGTAATGTCATATTTTCTGAAAGGATATTTTGAATCTGTTTGACTTTTATCGGGTGGGTAGGTTTCATGACCAAGTTCATCGGCAGTTTCTGGAAGTCTATTACTTATTTCACTAAGTACTTGTGCAAGCCCTTCGTAATTTTTTCTGTTAGTATTCTGTATGATTATATGGCCAGTCTCCGATTTATATTTTTCGATGGCCTTTTTTAAAAGGTATATTATTTCTTCTCTACCTTTTTTTAATTGTATCATAATTGTTGAGTAAGTAAGCTGAATGAAATCTGTGGCAAAACAAATTGAACTAATTAGTCAGATTATATTTCGGGGTGCTAAAATAGCGATTTTATTATTAATGAACTTTTAATCTCAAGTTGTTACTTCACAAATAGAAATTCCAACCGCCCTAAATTAATCATTGATGAATTACAAAGGAAGAAACTAAGTAAATAGTAATCTTTCGGAAATGTTGGCTTCTTTTCCGAAATTATTAGAGCATTTTAAAAATTTCCGAAACAAATCAAAATGAAAGAAACTAAAGCGTTTTAATGGCATCCGCTATTTGCGTATAATAAGTTTTCGCACCTATCCCTTTTAGTACATAACCGATTGTATTATAAATAGCTAAAATATGTTCGACAGTTTTTGCTAAATGGGTTAGTAGTGCTTTTCGGTACAAAAATAATAATTGGTAAATAATTTAGCATGAAAGAACAAGAAAAATACACACTTTTCGATGGGGCAAAAAAGACCGCATTCGTTTATACGGTGGCAACTAAGGTAATAGAATCCCGCCTTTCTCTACCAGTCCCCGATTACGACAATACCTTTGTTAATGCAAAAGATGTGTTTGACTTTATTGAACGCAAGAAACCAACACTGGACGAAGAAACTATTGATTGGCTGGGGCTTCCAATCACCATTAATGAAATAGGGCTTTGCCTTGAGGGGCTTTGCACGACACACCTCCTTATTGATTGTGGCGAAAAGGGATATTGTATAAGGGCTGCTTCGTTTATATACCACTACAACAAACTAATACGTAAAGCCCTTGCTGAAAACTCTCTAGTTCCCCTTGAGGCATTAAGGACAAGGATACGCCAACGGGGTGAGGTTGCGTGTTCTGAATTTTAACCTTGTTCACTATTTCGCCATGTACAAAATAATGACCATTATCGGGAACGAGCATGTCTTTAGAAAAAATGAAACTATCTCCAGTTTTGTTAAATAGTACCTCAAAATACCCTCCTCCTTGAATACAATAAATAGCATCAATAAAAATAATACCATTTGCGCCAACTTCTATATTGCAAGTGCCGTCTATAAACTCGATTTCTGGACGTTTGGTCAATCGTGCTGGATAATTCTTTATCACTTCAATATTCATAATATTAATTTTCCGCAAAATAAGCCCAAACGCTAATAGTGCCACTATAATGTATATACTATTTATTCTTACAGGTTAATAGTATATACAATAAATACTACATTTACATCGAAATTATAGCTTTATGTACGGCATAAGTAAAGAACTCCTAAAAGAATTAAGGGAAACGATAGAATCCGCACTATCATTCGTTAATTATTCCGACACCCCCATCGTTTGGTCAATGACCCAAGATAAGAAAAGCAAGGCATTGTTAATTAAAGAAATCGAAAAAAGGGTGGCAACGCAACTTAAGGGCATTTTCGATATAATAGCGCAGATTGAGAAAGAGTATGACCCTAACACATTGACCAAACCTTCAAACAATGGAAGAACTACAACAACTCATAGAGTTTGATACCAGAAAATATGAAAAAATTGAAGTGTCCAATGACTTACTTGAATCATTGGAAGAAGAGGGCTTCACCTACCTTCATTGCACTTACTACACTTCTCCAAAATATGTTGCAAATTGGTGGGTCAACATTTGGAAAACAAGCTATCTAAAGAGTGCCGCATCTAGTGACAGGCTTCAACTTTTAACGGCAATCGGTATCCCTTATGCACCAAAAAGGGCCTATTTGAAACGTAAGGGCGACTTCCTTAAATTCACATTGATATTCCCTGCCGTGCCAAAATATTGGAAGGTTTTTGACTTTATTGAAATATGTGGTGGCGATAGTGGCTTATCCATAAGTAACATCACAAGGAATGAAACTGGTGTTTATAAGGTGAGAATATCATAGACAGTATAATAACAACAAAATTATGAGCAAAAGCATTGCACCGACCCACGACAACAAACTCTATTATGGGGACAATTTAGAGGTTCTAAGAAAGTATATAAAGGATGAAACAATAGACTTGTGCTATATAGACCCGCCTTTTAATTCTAAAAGAAACTACAACCAAATCTACAACAACATTGGCAAAGAGGATAAGGCGCAGGCGCAGGCTTTTGTAGATACTTGGACTTGGGACGATGAGGCTATAAAAGGATATTCAGAAATAACTAATAACATTAATGGTGAAGGCAGATTTACTAAACAATGTATAGACTTAATAATTGGACTTAAAAAAGTATTAGGGGAAAATCCATTGATGGCTTATTTAATTAGTATGACCATTAGAGTAAGCGAAATACATAGGGTATTAAAACCCACTGGTAGTTTTTATTTCCATTGTGATATGACCGCAAGCCATTATCTTAAAATCGTTATTGATAGTATATTTTTACCAAGTGGGGGCGATTTTAGGAATGAAATATTATGGTATTATTATAATAAGATGCACGATAGGAGAAAAAAGCTATTCCCAAGAGCTACTGATACTATTCTATTTTATATAAAAGACATAAACTCTAATTTTACTTACTATCAATTAAAGGAAATGAGAGAAAAGCCAATAAAGCAATTGGCTCGCAAAAAAGTAAACGGAGTAATGAAAAATGCGAAAGGTGAAGATGGGAAAGTAATGTACAACATCAAAGAAGACAGGGTGCTGGATAATGTTTGGAGGATAGCTTGTTTGCAGCCCGCAGCAAAAGAAACAATGGGCTATCCCACCCAAAAGCCAGAGGCATTATTAGAAAGGATTATCAACGCCAGTACGAACAAGGGCGATACCATCCTTGATGCTTATTGTGGATGCGGGACAACCATTGCGGTTGCACAGCGATTAGACAGAAAGTGGATTGGCATAGATATAACCTATCAAAGCATATCGCTTATCCTTAAAAGAATTAAAGAGCATTTTGGCATAGAGGCAATAAAAAACATAGAACTAAATGGTGTCCCAAAGGACATGGAGTCGGCTGTTGCGCTCGCACACAAGGAAGACGACAGGGTAAGGAAGGAGTTTGAGAAGTGGGCAGTACTTTCTTATTCTGACAACAAGGCGTTGATAAACGAAAAGAAGGGTGCGGATGGCGGCGTTGATGGGACGGCTTATATGCTGACGGGAAATGACGAACACAAGCAAGTTTTATTTTCCGTGAAGTCTGGTCACGTTGGCGTTGAGATGATAAAGGCGTTTTGCCACAACGTGAGCAAGGGTGAGGCGGCAATGGGGATATTCATAACTTTGGAAAACCCAACATCGCCAATGATAAAAGAGGCTAAAAGCATGGGGAAATACATAAACCCATTGACACATCAGGAATACCCTAAAATCGAAATAGTCACCATTGAAGAAATCTTGAATGGCAAGCTTTTGAACTTGCCACACGCAGTAGAAGTTGTAAAAAAAGCAGAAAAGAAAACCGTTGTGTTAGACAATCCGCTGGGGCTTGAATTTGATAAAGATGAATAATAAGAATAGCGGACTTATTGTTTCTTCTTTTTCGCCGCAGCCTTCTTTCGCCTCAAGGCTTTCTCCTTCTCTTTTCTGGGAGGCAACTGCTTTGCCGCCTTGATTATTCCATCCGCAATCTTCGTAGCTTTTGCGGTTGACATCTTTACAGGTGCTTTTTCTTTTTTTGGCTTGCTTTTCCTTTTTGGCGGGTACACGATCCGCCGCACGTTGCCGATTGGCTTGTAATCATTGAATTTCTTTTCGCTGTCAACCGAATCCTCCACCACGTCATTGAAGCTTTCCCCGGTGGTCAATTGCCGCCTGTTGTACCTATAGCAGTATTCAGCCAAATAGAACGGCAGGTATTTCTTGCTTAACACCCTGTATTGCCCACGGATACCGCCCTTTATGATGCTCCAAAAGCCTTCTATCGTATTGGTGTGTATCGCACCCCTCGTGTATTCCTTTGCGGAATGGTTTATCACGAACCTTTCAATGATGGCATCCATCTGTTTGTAGGAGGTGAAGTCGTCCGTCATCAGGGTGCTGTTCTTCACGTTGACCGACCTTTGCAGCATCTTCATCAACTCCTTTGAGGTGAGGTTGTCCATCACCTTTGCCACCACCTTGCCCTTGCGTTCCACTATCCCCGCAACGGGTACTTTCTTCGTGCCACGTCCCCTCTTTACCTTTGGGCTGTCCAAGTTATATACAGTGGACAGGTCGGCTACGTTCTCTTCGGTCACGCCCTGTTGGTTGTTGCGCTTTCTAGGCTTCCCGCCAACGTATGTCTCATCCATCTCCACGATGCCTTCCAATTGTTCGCCCCAGTCGAGCATCGCACACCTAACCCTCATGGCACTGTACCACGCCGTCTTGTAGGTCACGCCTATGTCCCTGGAGATGTTCTTTGCGGATATTCCCATCTTGGCATTAATCATAAGGAATATCAGTTGAAACCATTTATTCAATGGCATCTTGCTGTTTTCGAAGATAGTGCCGTACAAAACGGTGGAATCCTTGTTGCATCCGTTGCAGTGCCACTTGATAGTCCCGGTACGCTTCGACATCCTAGTCGAGCCGCAATGTGGGCAAACGGGCGTGTTGCCCCACCTCACCATCTCTAGTTTTGCTATGCACTTTTCGTTCGTGTCGTATTTGTTTGCCAGTTGGCTTAGGTTCACCCCGCTTCTTTTTTTGAGTTGAAAAATGGACAGTATGGGGGTCGAACCCATGCTTATAGAGTCTCAATTTCTATTGTTCTACCGTTAAACTAACCGCCCGTACAGGCAAAATTGGTGAATGGGTAGCGGCAACAATCAAAAGGCGTACGGGAATTTTAAAGAAAAAGGACAGTACGGGAGAAAAATAAAAAAAGGCAGTAGGGGTAATTTTTCAAAAAAAGGCAGTACCTTTGGTTTTCAGGGTCTCAATTTCTGTTCAACTAACAAAGGGTTACTGTTTATCGGTAGCCCTTATTTGTTTTATGTCCTTCTTAATCTTGTCGAAAAGTTTTGGGTTGCGTGGCTCTATTTTGGGTACGATAAACCCCAATTCATTTATCAAAAAAGCGGTTATCACCCCCTTCTTATAATCCGTGAGTAATTCTTGGTGTTTCTTGCTGAATCGTTTGGAATAGTCGCATATACAATTATATAAACGCCTTGATACCACCCCTTTGTTATCGGTAGCCCTCTTTGACCTATCGTTCTCACGCAAGGCGTATAGGCACATTTCTTCCAATGAATAGACTGTATAGGAGACATACCTATTTTTTACTGTGGTCGGCGTTTCTTTTGCTTGCCCTAACCTTGAGAATGGTTCTGGTATTGCCAGCATATTGGCTTTCTTTTCAAAATCGTAGTCTTTTTGTTTCGAGAAGTATTCGGCAGCCCTTGTGGTTATTTCCACTGACTTCTGGCTATCGTATTGTTTTTCAAGGCTGTATTCCGTTCCCACCAGAGACCATAGCCTTTCCACTAGCAGATATGGTATGTCCCTTTCGGCACAAATATACTTTTGGATAAGCCCCAGTTTCTTCTCGAAGCTTTCCATGTCTTTATTTTTGATTGCTATATTAAAAACAGTGTACCTTTTTTCTTCCATCCCGTTACTTTTGGTTGGGACGAAAATAACACAATATATCTACTTAGGTACAGTGGAAAACCAAGGCAGTCAAAAAACTAATTTTTCTAGGTTGGTAAAATGTTTAGTATTTTTGTAAAATCTATCATATAACTGGTATTTATAATAATATCAATTATGTACTAAAAGGGATAGGTGCGTAAGTTTTTCCTTGAAACTGCCCAATGCTGTTCTCAATACCACTATGTAAATTCCATTTGTAAGTGATTGTACATTCAATCGCATTTCCGCTTTAGCATCGCAAGGTTGTTCAATCACTTTTCTACCCGTTATATCATATACTAATAATGTTGTAGCAGCTACAATATTAGCAAAATGTATTGTTGTATAATCTCTTGCAGGATTAGGAGCAATTGACAATTGATAAGTATTAATTGATAATCTTACTGATACTACTTTACTAAAAGTATGCATGCCATCTTTATCTGCACTTTCAAGGCGATAGTAATTTGTTCCATCAGTAGGATAGAGGTCTGTATATGAATAGGAACTTGTCTCATTATCTATCGCTGACAACTTGCCTATATTGCTAAATTTCGAACCATCTAAACTGTGCTGAATATTAAAATAATCAGTGTTGACTTCCTTGGTTGTTTGCCAATTGAGTTGCACGCTGCTGTTATCTGGTTTAGCTGAGAAGTTTAACCAAGTTAATGGCAGGGGATTTATAGTGATTGTGTCACTAAGCAATGTAAGCTGTGGTGCAAGGGTGTTTGTGGCAGTTACATAATAGTTGCCAGGATTTGAAGCAACAAAAGTGGAATCGCCATATTTTGTTGCTATCAATCCCGAATTATAGAACCAACTATAAGTATTATTTAATAGGTTGCCACCAACAGTTATTGATAATTTCCCCCCATTGTTATGGAGTCCAACAGTTGCTTGTGGAGCGTATGTATTGCTGTAAACGGAACTTAAATTTGCAATATTACTCATCCCATCAAACGTGAAATTATTGTTGCTTATATCTAAAAGAAACAGTTGACTTAAGCTGCTGAATACTTTGGGAATTGAACCAGATAAATGATTATTTGACAAATCCAAACTTGTCAACTGTGTAAGTGAGCTTATGCCTGAAGGGATGTTGCCAGAAAACTGGTTGTCGGCCAAGCTTAGGACACTCAGGTAAATTAGCTTGCTGATTGTGCTAGAAATACTTCCAGACAAACTGTTCCCTGACAAATCTAAAGTGGTTAGATATGGAAGTTTGTATAATTGAGTAGGGATTGTTCCAGAGAATTTATTATTTGACAAATCCAATACATTCATATAAGGAATGCCTTTCAGAAAATTAGTTGGGATAGTGCCAGTAAAGTTGTTGTTTGATAAATATAATATGGACAACAAGCTAGAATCGCTGATTAATGAAGGAAGTGTGCCGGACAGTTGATTGTTTGACAAATCCAACGTGTACAGGTTTTGCAAATTATTGAATGAACTAGGGATTGTGCCAGTAAGCTGGTTATTTGATAAATCCATAGTGGACAAATTATTCAAGCCCGTCAGGGAAACGTTTGGTATTGCACCACTAAATTTATTAAAGGATAAATCTAGTGCATTCAAACTGCTCAAATTGAATAATGCAGATGGAATGTTTCCAGAAAAATTGTTGTACGATAAATCCAGTGTTGTTAATTCGGTTAAATTTTCTAACGAAGAAGCTACGCTGCCAGTCAAGTTATTGCCAGAAAGATTTATGGAACCAACCTTGCCGTTACTGTTAAGTATTACTCCGTACCAAGTTGTCAACGGACCTTTTAGCCATCCAGTATTGTTTGTCCAGTTGGCACCGCCAGTACTATTGTATAAAGCTACCAGTGCCAACGAATCATTATTATTTGCTGTATACGCAATCCGAGGCTGAATGCCAATCAATGCTTCTTGACTGGTATTAAAAGTATCCCCATCGGGTGTTAAATCATCTATGCCAAAGTATCCGTTGAAATACCCGCTCCAGCCCCAGTTAAAATGAAAGTAATTGGAACTGTCATACCCATCGGCCACAAAACAATGGCCCCCCTGATTGCCACTTCCTGTGTAAATGATAGGTCTTTTGGCATTCAACTCATTTTCTAGCATACTAATCCAAACACTATCGGTATAGTTGCTTCTCTGCAAACCTTGAATAGATCTGTCATAACCAAAGTTATTAGGTAGTGCATCTTGTGCCGTATTGCTATACATGCCATTTTCATTTGTTGCATAAGCCCCGCTTCCATCTACTTTAGCAACGCCATAATCCATGTTTACGCTAACTCCACAATCGTACATCAGCGTAGCTACAGCATTTATTTGAATAGAATTTGAATTCCGTGTAAGATTATTTGGCATTTCGCTCCATTGATAAGTGGTACTGTCGAAATTGGCAGTAGTTGCGCCAAGATAAGAGTACGTAGCAGGTATATAAGTGTGTTTGCCGAAGCCTTTTGCCGGATAATTCCAATATTTTAACACTTGAGCCATTGCAGTAGCAACACAACCAGTAATTGTTTGTGCCCCGAATTTATTGTCATAAGGGCAGAGGGCATTATAGGTATAAGGAGGGCCTGAGTACTCGGAATATTGATCCCATGTTGTTTTCACCAGTGGTGATACCCCATTGCTTCCACCGCCAAATAATTCGAAACTATTTCTTAATGGAGGCTGCTTTAGCTGTTCCCATCTATTCTTAATGATGTTTGTCGCTGTCTGTTTATGTTTTATGGCATAGGCAATCCTTTTTGAATAATCGCTTAGCCAATCCTTCATTTGTATGGGCAATTTCCTTGTTGCAGTATCAAAATTACTTTCGGTGGAATAGCCCAATATGGGTGTGGCAATATCATTTGCCGAAACTATTACAAAGCCATTGGCAGTGGTAAGGTTGAAAATATAAAAGCAGGCAGACCCATTGTTACCAATTGATTTATAAGCCAATTTCAAGTTGCTGGCACTATGTAATTTATTGAAACTAATTTTTGTCAACAAGAAGTTATACCCTACAGATTTTGCGATACTATCATCAATTGGGTTGGCAAAAGAGGCAACCAATGGAAGGAACAATAAAATAGATAAAGCTATTCTTCTCATTTTTGTAATAATTATGATAATCTGTTTTAAATCCTTTCTGTATAATTGAAAAAGCAATGTTACAGAACAATCTGCTTTCGCTAGATTTTTTTATCTCTTTAATTGCAAAACACATTCCAATCCAAATCGTTTAATTGTTGTTCCTTTGTGCAAAATAATTGACATGGGCATCTGGAATCAATTTGCAGAATATCTTTTTATAAAGAAACGTAATCCTAATGAAAAACGTACACAATGGGAGAAGTACATGCATGGTATGAACCGGATTTCATTGTTCATGTTTTTGATTGGATTGCTTGTTATTCTCTTCAAGACAATCATATTGCCTTTGTTGCATAGATAATTAATTATTGCTTTTCATCTTAAGTACCCTTCCTTTCTCTTTGTGCTACTTTGAGCCTTTATGACGTTGTGGCAAAACCATAAAGGCGATATTGCAATTACAACTCTCTTATTTTCTTTATTAATGTTTTCTTGTGGGTTAATACAAGAAGTAATATTGTTAATATTTAATGAAAAGTAACTAATTCTTTCAAAATATCAATTCATATTTTAGTAATATGATGTAATATTCTTTGAATATGAATTGATATTCCTCTAAAAGTATATCATTTAGATCCTAAATGATATGATACTTAAACAAAATGAAATCACTTAGTAGCCAAAATAACCCACTTTCACCCTAAATGATGCCGTTTTAACATAAAATGGTATCATTTCAACACAATATCAATTCATATTTTAGTAATATGATGTAATATTCTTTGAATATGAATTGATATTCCGAAAAAATGAGTTCATATTTCTACTTTTTTAGACCATTTACCAAGTTTCAAAACGCTGTAAAAGTTTCAAACCCTTATAGAGTTAGCAATCTAATCAAACATAGCGAAAACTTTTATGCACCAGGCAGGACGGTGCAGGATGCAAATAAAAAAACGGAGATTAATTTCGCCAACTTTCTTAAAAGAAAATCTGCTATACCAGATTATTTATTTAAGAATAATATTTTACGGGAGGAAAAAAGCAAAATAATTTGGATATGAAAAGGGATGCAGTTTCGACTTTAAATCAAAATGTGTACTTTTTACACTAAGTTCCGTGATTTTTGTAATCGTTACCGGAAACGATGCCGTAGATTTTTTTCATTTTTCTTTTTTAGCTATATACTTTTACACTCCTAAGATTACAATTGTCTGCCTTACGGATTGTTTTTTTAAGAAGAATAAACTTTTTTAAACATTGTTCATTGCTGTATGAAATTACGATTTTGCTTACCTAATCCCTTTAAAGTTACTCCTTTCTTGACTTAGGTTTTTTCAATAAGATATGCAAATAATTGCCCCACGCTTTTTTTGCTATTTATCAACGATTATTTGGTTAAATATTTTTTACACGTTTATAATTTAAACACTATATGAAAAAGTACAATTACACATTTATGAAACACTTGTACATGGTATTGGGTGTTATCATGTTTCTTACATGCAGTATGCTAAATGCAAATGGTCAGACTTCCGCTGGTGCTGGGGACTGGAACAGTACGTCTTCTGGTTTGCCATGGCCGAGTGGAACCCTTCCTGCTGCAAGTGCGACAGTAAATATTGCTACTGCAGTTACTGTAAATGCTACAGTATTAAACACTGTTGGTACAATAACAATAAATCCTGGCGGCAGTTTGACATTTGGAGCAAGCGGTGTTTTGAATGCAGCTAATGTTGTGATACAGTCTGGTGGTTCGTTGATAATGGCAAATGGTGCCATTTTTAATGTTTCAGGAACTGTATCCACGTCGTCAACTGCTGTTCCATGGACACCGAATGTAACCTACGCATTGAATACGCAGGTTGTAAATGGCAATAATTACTATAAAGTGACTACTGCTGGTAGCTCTGGAACAGTTGTGCCAACATTTACTTCTGGTTCACTCACAGAATCTGGTGGTGGTACCGGATATAAGACACCCTATGCAGTGCTCGCTTATGTAAGCTCACCATCTATTACTTATTACCCACCTGCTGGTGTTACTGGTGTTCAAGTACAGGCTTGGAGTGGCGGAGGCGGTGGCGCAGGAACAACCACTTCAACTGGTTTGTATAACGGCGGCGGTGGTGCTGGTGGAAATTATGCAAAAGGTATCTTGGGTACTTCTGGTCAATACCTTACATTAAATGTTGGTCAGGGTGGGCAGGCAGGTAGCAGTGGTACGGTAAGTACTTTTGGTGCGCCAGGTGGTATAACTACTGTAAGTGGAACAACAATTGTTGGTAGTACGACGACAACCCTTCTACAGGTAAGTGGCGGTACGCCGGGTAATGGTGGTACTACTAACCAAAAAGCTGGTATTGGTGGTATGAACAATGGCAGTATATATGGATTGGTTGCTGCTAGTGGTGCTACACCAATGTATTCTCAATCCCCTGCAATTACAATAGGCGGTTCTCCTACTACAGCTGCAACTATTAATGCAAACTGGACTAATGGAACTACTGCGGTATCCTATTATGAGTTCGGCACTTCTTCTACTTCGAATAATACTGCATCATTGCAAGGGGCTGGCTATACTGCGGCTCCAAGTGTTACAGTTGCTTCAACTTATCTTACTTCTGGCACGGCTTACACTTGTACCGCCTACGTAAATCCTACACTTATTACTGCCCCTGGTTTGTTATCAGGTCAAACTTTAACAACTTATACTGGTGGTAATGGTGGCAATGGTGCTGTAACCGCAACTACTTATACATCTGCTTCTGGTGGGGGGGGGAGTGCGGCTGGGTCAACTGGCAATGGAATTACTGGTAACACTCCTTGGTTGGCAAATGCCTATTTTTCTACCAATCAATCTGTAACATACGGTGGAAACCTTTATTCTGTTACCACATCTGGATACTCAGGAACTGTAGTGCCTTCTGGTTCTACTTACACGGCTTCTGCAGGTGGTGCAGGTTATACCTCAGCTTATGCTACGTTTACTTATGTTAGTGCTACACCTAGTGTGCCTACAGGTGCTGGTGCAGGTGGTGCAGGTGGTTCTATATTGGCTGCAACTTCGGGTGCGGGCGTTATTGGAGCAAGTGGTTCTTTCCCTGGAGGTGGTGGAGCTGGTGCTGTAGGAACTACAGCTACAGCACTTTATGGTGGCGTTGGTGCTGCTGGACAAATTATACTATCATTTACAAATGGTATTACTACCAATACTTCAAGTTTAGTGGCAATGTCCAATACTTATGGTACGGCTTCTACAACTTCGAGTTCGTTTACTATAAGTGGAGGTAACAACCTATTCTCCAACCTTACGATAAGCGATTTATCTGGTAACTTTCAGGTATCTTGTTCTGCTTATAGTTCTGGTGCATGGGGTTCAAGTGTAGTATTAACTGCTGCTCAAGTGGCATCAGGTCAAACTATTAATGTTCGGGTTGCTGCTTCAACTGCTGCTGGAACTTATGCCAGCAGTGTTATCACATTGTCAAGCACAGGATATAGCAATACAGTTGCAATACCATCAAGTACTGTTGGCAAAGCAACACTAACTGTATCTTCTGGTCTAACAGCCAACGATAAATCCTTCGATAATACCAATACTGCATCATTCAGTTTCGGTAGTGCTGTATTGTCTGGTTATCAGAACAGTGATGGCAGCGGTAATGTTTCAATAAGCTCTGTTGCAGGAACGTTCGCTTCAATAGGTGCGTATAACACTACAACTTCAAATATTGCTGTTACCATCAGTTCAATTACTTTGTCTGGTGCTGCTGGGGGTAACTATCAAATAACAACCTATCCTACAGGGCTGACTGCTAATATTACACCTACAACCAATCCTACTATAATAATAGGTACCTTGGGTAATGGGGGAACATTTAATAATATAACAATTGGCCAGAATCCTACTACAACATTTACGTTGACTACCCTAAACTTAACAGGTGTAACAACTAATATTACGGCACCGTCTGGCTACACTGTTTCTCCTACTAGTGTTTCAGGAAATGTTTCTACAACAATTACGGTAACTTTCTCTCCAAGTGCAGTAACAAGCTATAGTGGTAACATCTCTGCAGCAGCTACAGGTGCAACGACTGTTACTTCCGCTGTTTCGGGCGCAGGTATCGCAGTTACTTCACCAGGTTCGTCTACTGCTTTGAATATACTGTACACTTCCGATAATACACAGGAACTAACTTGGTCAACTCCTACAGGCACCTGTGATGGCGTATTGATATTTCAAAGTACTTCATCTGGTACTTTTACACCTAGTAATGGCACTTCTTATACTTTAAACAACACTTATGGTGGTAGTTACAAACTTGTTGCTACTACTGCTTCTTCTGCAACTAGTGCCATAATCTCAGGACTTTCCAGTGGAACTTATTATTATCAGATATTTGCATATAGTGGTACTAACTATTCTACTGCACAATCTTATACAGTTGTCAATGGTGCAACTGCGGTGCCTCAAGTTTCTAGCTTTACTGGCGCAACATATACTGGTCAAAGTGTATTGTCTTGGGCTAACCCTGCATCTACTGTTGGTGGTTCTCCAGATTATTTCTGGGACGATGTAATGGTAGTAGCATATCCTTCTTCAGGAAGCATTTCCGCTCCTTCTGGAAATGGAAGCAGCTATACTGCAAGTGCAACTTATGGTAGTGGTACTGCCTATGGTAGTGGTTACGTAGTTTATTATGGTAATTCAACCAATACTGTTACTGTATCACAACTGACTAACCTTACTGCTTACACATTTGTTGCTTATGTAAGACATGGTAGTGTATGGAGTGCATCTCAAACTTGCACTGGTACACCTTCGTATGGAATTGGGGATTATGTAAGTACTGCTTCTGGTAACTATTATGCATCTTCTAATACTGTCTGGAGTACTTGGAATGGTACAAGTCTTAGTTCTACAACTACTTCACCAGGTTCAGCAAGCAATGTTTGGATTGTAAGTGGATACACAGTTACTGTTACCACAACAAGTTCTTCATCTGCAACTGCTTCCTCTTCAAGTGCAAACTGTAAGAATCTTCACGTTGTAGGTGGCACGCTTTTGGGAACCAATATATTGAATGGTACTCCTACTGCTACAGTAACTCCAAATTCATTAGTAGTGAATGGTGATACCATCGAAGTATCTTCTGGAGGTGTCATTGGATATAACAGTAATAATGGAACCACGCAAACTGTTTGTGGAAACAGTGCCAACAGTATTTCTTTACAGCTTCTGGGTTCAGGTTCGGTAGTCATTTATGGTACAGGTGGTGCCGTAGATTTAGGTAAACTAACGCTAGGTGTTTCTAATCAGAATGTAATCATTGCTGAAAATACAACCATACACTATCATGGTACTGGTAGCCAGGGTGCAAGTGGCTTGCTTGTTGGAAATTCTAGTACTTCTTTTTCAATCGATAATACTTCTGTAACAATCAATCCAGGTGTTACAGTTACTATGGATAAATGGGCTAGCTTAGGTATAACCTCTTCTTCTTCTACATTCCTTGGTGTTTCAGGCGGCACACCTTATGCCGAAACATTCACGTTGAATGTGAATGGTACGTTGACTTTCTTGAAAGGATGGCCTTATGGGGCAACCTCCACAACACAAGCTTTCACCAATAGCGGATATATCAACTTTGAATCTTCAAAAGTTGGTGGCTGTACTCTAAATATTGGTGCAAATGGTATAGTTAATACACCTGAGTTCTATCCAAATGGACAAAGCAACTTAGGTGGAGGAGGTATTGGTTCTGGTGCAACATCTGTAATTAGTATTGCTACAGGTGGTCAATTAAATATTGATTCAATTGCTGATTTCAGGAATGCAAGCCAAACAATCAGCGGTGGTGGTACCTTCCAGATTAATAATTCAAAAGGTGCAATAGTAAGGATTGGAAATATTGCTGGCATAGATGGTATTTTCAGTGGGTTTACAGGAACTACGGCATTGCCTTCTACAAATGTGACCTATAGTTTTGAAGGAACTGCTGCTCAACATACCGGCCCAAGCCTTCCAACTACAATTTCAGGGTTAAGAATCTTGAATACAAGTGGTGTTACTTTAGATCAAGCAACAAGTGTTACTGATACCTTGAAGATGGCTGGTGGAGTATTGACAACGACTTCTTCTTATTTGTTGACTTTGGGAGCATCAGTTTATGACAGTATCGGGTCTTCTACATCTACAAGTTTTGTAAATGGACCTCTTGCCTTGACTGTCGCTAGCACTTCCCCAGCTTCATTGGTATTCCCAATAGGTGGAGGCGGTGTTTATAGTCCAGCTACATTGAGCGTAACACAAAATACTAGTAGTGCACGTACTTATACTGCTCAGGCAACTGTTGGAGGAACAACCCCGACTCATTCAATACCTGGAACAATTTCTTATGTTTCTCCAAATAGATATTATACACTTTCTACCAATGGTAGTGGAAATATTACAGCAGCATCCCTTTCTTTGAACTATAGTGGGGCAGCAGATGATAAATCTGGAAGTTCATTTACCACCAATACTGCTAGCAGGGTAAAGATTGTTGGAAGTAGTGGATGGACAGATTTGGGAGGTACAGCTGTAGCAACTTCTACCGGAGTTGGTACTATAACCACTTCTACTAACTTTACAACCCTAGGTGATTTTGCGATTGGCGAAGAGATTAGTACAAACAATACGCCGCCTACGCTAACAGCAGCTAGTTCTGCAACAGTAGGTGCAAACTACAACATCACATTTACTAATGACGGTACTTGGGAGGGCGCAATTACAAGTGTAGTGTTTGGTACAACAACCCTTGTGAAGAATACAGACTATTCGCTCAATCAAATTTCTGGAAATAATTGGGAAATTACTATTACACCTCATGGAGCTGCTGGAACTTTGTTGAGGACTCCAGGAACATACCCAATAACTATTAATGCAACAAATTATGATGAAGCGACGCTTGATCAGACTGTTGTAGCAAGTACACCATCTCAGTTAATAGTGCATACTGTTCCAGTAATAGCTAGCAATGCAGCTGTATTCACTACTCAACCAGTAGTTTATATAACAGATGCATATAGCAACCTAGTTACTTCTGCAAGTGATGCAATTAAAATTGATACTACTGGTTCTGGTGCAGCAGGTTGGACTCTTAATGGAACTTTAACTGTTTCAACCACTGGTGGTATTGCAACATTTGCTGGCTTATATGCTACAAGTAATACACAACTTAATATTACGTTGAAGTTTACTTCTACTAATACTAGCCCTAACAACTATGGCTCTGTTACAAGTACTGTTACACTTCCTTCTCCCCCAACTTATTATTGGGTAGGTGGCACGACTGCAGCATCAACTTGGACGAATTCAGGTTTGTGGAGTACTACCAAAGGGGGGACAGCAGTTTCTCCTATATTTGGCAAATCGACTATACTGATATTCGATGGTTCCAATATTTCAACTGGGTCAACGCCTGTTACAGGCACTATTCACACTGACCCTCCAACTGGTACAACAGACACCTTGGGTGAGGTTATACTACAAAATAATGCAACTGTATCTTTAGACCAAGCAGGTTCGGTTCTCAGATTATGGTTGGCAGGAAACTATTACGGTCAAGGGTTATCAATAGGTGCTGGCAGCTCTCTTACAATAGCTCCTGTATCTGGAACAGATACGTTTATGCTATTGCCTAATGTAACTGGTAGTGTTTATGGTAATGTGACACTTGGAAATGCAAACCAAGAATCACTGGTTGCTAAAACTGCAAATGCCCTTCAATTTAATAGTGGGTCAGTTTGTACAATCAATCAAAGTTCAGGTGCCAATCCTTTTGGTAATGCCACTTATGCAGAACCAACTGGTTCAGTTGTTTTCAATGCTGGTGCATCGTTGGTGCTTAATCCTAAAACTGTGGATGTATTTGGTGGTGCACAGAATGTAGTTACATTGAACCCATTGAGTAACTATATTATTTATGGTTCAGGTGCAGGTACAACTGCTGTCTTTGATAACCATACATTTGGGAATATTATAGTGGAATCGGGTACTATAGTCCCTTCGGGAGCAAGTACAAATGGGTTCACTGCTACAAGTCTTAGTGTAATCGGTGGTTCACTCACCCTCAACGAAACAGGTGGTACTTCAAGTGTAGGTGCTATCAGTGTATCATCTGGGGCTACTCTTATACTAAGTACTGCACCGACTTATACTTCTATCACAAATAGTGGAACTATTAATTTTCAATATACGCCAGTTTCTCTTGCTGGAACTATTGGTGGCTTAGTAGAATTGGGCGGTACTACGGCGCAAGCATTAAGTCCTACTTCTGGTACATTGTCTTTAAACAATTTGCTTTTGAATAATTCAGCTGGTGCTACACTAAGCGGTAATATAAATATTACGGACTCCTTAAAGCTTTCTAGTGGAACGTTGGCTGTTTCTCCTACATCTACAACTGTTACTTTGAAATCGACTTCCATTGCTAATAGTGCAATTGTGGGTACTGTTTGTTCTACTTGTGCCATTACAGGAAGTGTTACAGTAGAGCGTTACATCCCTGCTGGATATCGTGCTTACCGTGATATGGCTCCTGAAGCTTATGGTGCAGGAAGCATGTACACCAACTGGCAAGAAGGGGGCAGTACATCCTCAACCACAGGTATATTCATCACCGGAGCCTCTGCCCAGGAAGCTAGTAGTTCATTTACTGGGAACGCTTCAAGTCCAAACCCTACACCCAATTCAACCACAGGGTTAGATTATAGTATCAATGCGATTCCATCAGCATTTGCTTTTACCAACGGCAATTGGGATACCATCCAGAATACAATAGACACCATGTTGGATCCATTCAAGGGCTATAGGGTATTAATAAGGGGTGCCAGGAACTTCAATTTGTTCCAAACACCGACTGTAAATACACAGCATGGTTTACAAATGAATGATGCTACCACGTTACGCACTATCAATGGTAACTTAATTTATGGAACGGTTACTTACAATACAACAAATGTTAGTGGCACAGCAAACGGTGGTGCTATTACATCCACCAATAAATTGAATGGTAGTTCAACTACTGCGTTCAGTATGGTAGCCAACCCTTATGTATGTCCAGTATTGTGGGGTACAGGTACAGCAACTAATGGTACCAACACGGTGTTCGGAAATTCTACTGGCATAAATGGTAGCTTCTGGTATCTTGACCCGACACATTATGCCACTGGCAGCTATGTAGCTTACAATGCTCAGACTGGTCCACAATATAGTGATGAGACTTACGCAACAGGGTACATACAAGCTGGTCAGGCAGTGTTTGTTGAGAATCATTTAAGCACTACGCCTACAGTTGTATTCACGGAAGCAACAAAGGCAGGAAGTTCCAGCAAGGTTGCAGTGTTTGGCGCAGCTTCTCCATTAAGCAAGATTTATATCGGTTTGAACAAGGAAGCAAGCGGGGCAACAACTTATGACAGGGTCGATGGTGCGGCAGTGGCATTCGCTCAAGGGTTCACCAACGACAAATACGGAACACAAGATGCATTGAAATTTGGTAATGCGAGCGATATCATGTTCATTAGCGACAAGGGTGTTAATCTTAGCATAGACGGTAGGTTACCAGCAACTGCAAGTGATGCAATTGCCTTAAAGATAAGCAACCCAACTACTACTACTTACCAATTACAAGTGGATGCAACAAGGTATATAGACAATGGGTTTACGCCTATGTTGTACGATGCCTTCAAGAATGCTACAACAACTTTGGGAAGCGGAGTGACTACTGTTGACTTCACTGTGGATGCCAGTACTGCTGCAAGCTATGCAAATAGGTTCAGCATCATCTTCCGACCAAGTGCCTTGGCTATCAACAGCATAGTGGCAAGTGCAACTTTGAACAACAAAGTGGCTACAATTACTTGGAACACTCTTGGTGAGAAGAATATGGCAAATTTTGATGTTGAGAAATCAACAGATGGCAAGACTTTCAATTCTATTAGTCAACAATCTGCGAAAAATACTTCTTCTGCTTCATACAATGCTATTGACAACAGCGTAGTGGAAGGTAACAACTATTACCGCATCAAGGCAGTTAGTCAACTTGGTACAGTAAGCTACAGTAATGTTGCTGTGGTTAATGAAGGTAGTGCAGGTACTAAATATGCTTTGTATCCTAACCCATTGAAGGGAATCACCTTGAATGTTCAATTGGCTAATGTTGCTACAGGTAAATATGTTGTGAGTATCTACAATGCATTGGGTGAAAAAGTAAATGAGCAAACCTTTAGCCACAGCGGTGGAAGTGCAAGCCACGCCTTAGTCATCAGCAACACATTGGCAGGCGGCATCTACAGCGTAGTGATACGCGAAGAAGCAAGCAAAAAACAGGTTTATCAGTCAAATCTTTCAATTCAACCCTAAATTAAATACAGAGTGCTGCTACCTATGCAGCACTCTCTTTAAATTTTCAAACAATTTATAAGTAGCGATATATGAAAAAGGCAATAAAAAATATCAAACTGATTGGTTTTGTGATATTGATGGGGGTGTTGTTCTCAACGGTAGGTGCAAATGCACAGTCCCCAGCGGATGATCCGGGTATTGGTGGCCCAGGTAGCCCTGGTGATGGTCCCGGTGGTGATGGTGGTCCCGTAGTTCCATTGGATAGGGATTTGAGTATCTTGTTGATATCTGTAGGTATAGCTTACGGATACAAGAAAATTACACAACAACAGTCTATGTTTGGAATCAAGTAATTCATAGAAATATAAATTAATAACAAACAAAGGGTTGGGGCTATGTTAATCATAGTCTCAACCCTTTGTTTTATGATACTATAGCAAGGTAAACAGAAAAAGGCAAAGTGTATTCGTTGCCGATAAAAGTGTAACAACAATCAATGAAAGTGTAACAGCAATCGGTGAAAGTGTAACAACAATCAATGAAAGTGTAACAACAATCAGTGAAAGTGTAACAACAATCAGTGAAAGTGTAACAACAATCAGTGAAAGTGTAACAACAATCAGTGAAAGTGTAACAACAATCAGTGAAAGTGTAACAGCAATCGGTGAAAGTGTAACAACAATTAATGAAAGTGTAACAGCAATCATCGAAAGTATAACAACAAAGAGGGAGACTGATAACACCATTCCGTAATAGCACCTTAAGTGATGTATTGGAGTATGCACTTCTTTATTGTATTTTAGGCTATTTTAGAGCATTCTACTTCATTTCGGAAATCAACAATTAATTTCCGAAACCGCCTTCTTTTTTAGTAAAAATTCAGAATCATTCCGAAACATGAGTTGCCAAAGAAACTATCTACCATTGTGCTTTGATAATTTGCTTGAAATAGAAATTGTTTGTATGAAAAATAAATTACACATGCTTAGCTACATTAGAAACAAAGGTTCTACGAACATAAGATTTATACATAGCCCTTAACAAGGTTATGATTTCAACCCTACTCTTTTAATAAACACTACGGCATATTGCCATTTTTCAATTTTAATCATTCATTAATTATTGCTTGTATGAAAAAGTACTTACTTTTTGAAAGCTTGTCTGAAAGCCTACCGAATCAGGTTTCAAAGACACAGAGTTTTAAAGGGGCTTCAACGCCTAATCGTAGCAGCGGCTGGAAACATCTAGCGTTGCTATTTATGTTTATGATTACCATGCTTGGTAGCTATGCACAATACTCACAAAGTATTGTAACAGGAGCTACATCTGGAGCAACTGTGAACCCAATTACCAATGTTACTGCTAGTATAACCGATGGATCGGGGATAACTCAAGCCGAAAATTACAGTAGTGGCTCTGGTGGTTTAAATTTTGGTACAGGAACATCTTCTGGCGGTTTTGGTGCCGACGGTACTTCAGGTACTGTTACTACCGCAGATGCTAATGGGCACTACATTACTTATGCAATTTCTCCTGCTTCTGGATATTCATTATCAATTACTGGTATTTCAGTTTCTGGTAAACAAAGTGGTACTGGAACTGCAAACTACCAAGCAGTATCCTATGCAACAAGTACTTCAAGTTTTCCTACTTCAGCAACCTATATAAATGCTGGCGGAAACGCCCCTACAACTGCATTAACTACGACAGCAGTTGCCCAATCTGTAACTGGTATTACTGGTCTTACTATTTCTAGCTCTCAAACGTTATATATTAGGGTTTATCTTTTGAGAAAGAATGGGTCAGCTGGTACAACTAATTTTACGGAAACAGCTTTTACTGTGACAGGTAGTTGTACTGCCACTGCGCCTTCAACTCAAGCATCTGCCATTGCCTTTAGTGGCGTAGGTAGCACAGGCATGACGGTGGGTGCTACAAGGGGGAATGGAAGCAATGTGGCAATTTTTATGAGTGCTAGTTCTGGGGCAATAACCAATCCTACTAATGGAACGGCTTATACTGCCAATGCTGCTTTGGGTAGTGGTACCCAATTGGGTACTTCTGGGTATTATTGTATTTATAATGGAAGTTCTGCTACACCATCAGTAGCTGTTACAGGACTTTCTGCAAGTACAACCTACTATGTTCAGGCTTTTGAATACAATGGACCAACTACCGAGCAGGGATATAATACATCTGCTACTGGTGCTACTGGAAGTCAGGCTACAAGTGGTGGTGCATCACCGGTTATCAATAGTTCGCTTTCTAATTTAGTGGCTTATGTGGGCACTGCAATTTCTACGTACACCATTACGGCTACAAATTCCCCCACTAGTTACAACGCTACTGGCTTGCCTACTGGGTTGAGTGTCAATACCAGCAATGGGCAGATTACAGGTACACCTTCTGCGGGTACTTCTGGTTATTATGCTGTTACCATCTCGGCATCAAACGGTAGTGCAGGTACTGCAACATTACCAATCTATGTATTGGATGTGCCTACTACAACAAGTATATCACCTACTTCTACTGCTGTGATTGCTTCGGGTAACTATTCCATTACCGTTAATGGAACCAACTTTGTAAGTGGTTACTCCAATGTAACAGTTGGTGGTTCTACCACGGGTGTTACCACAACGTATGTGAGTGCTACCCAGTTAACTGCAACCATTACTGCTGCAACTATTACTGGAACTTCTGCTACGATAGGGGTTACCAATACGGGTGTTAGTACTACGTCAAATACACAATCATTAACAATCACAGTCCCTACACCAACAATAACTACGCTTTCACCAACATCTTCTATAGTTAGTGGAGGGGCGTTTACATTAACGGTAAATGGTACAAATTTCATATCTGGTGTTTCTACAGTTAAGTGGAATGGTTCTGCAAGAACTACTACTTATGTAAGTGCCACACAACTTACTGCTAGTATTCTTGCCGGTGATGTAACTACTACAGGTAGCTATCCAGTAACCGTTTCTAATAGTTATAGTGGCACAACCAATACTTCTGGTTCATCCAACTATACGGTTAGTGGTACAGTTGTAAGTACTTTTAACAGTACTACAAATACCGATTTAACTTGGATTTGCCCAACTGGTGTAACTTCTGTTACAATAGAAGCCTGGGGCGGTGGAGGTGCTGGTGGTGGTGGTAACTACACAACTCCTATTCAGTGTAATGCTGGTGGTGGCGGTGGCGGTGGCTCTTATGTACAATATACTATCAGCGTTAGTCCTGGAAATACCTATTATTATTATGTGGGTGCAGGTGGTGCTGGTACCGCTGCTGCAAATGGTGGCAATGGTACTTTCTCTTATTTCGGAACAGTAGCAGTTGGCTCTTCTAGCCTAAGCACATTACAAGCAGCTGGTACAACATTGCTCATAGCAACAGGAGGTACGGGTGGAACAGCAGGTAGTGGTGATGGTACTTATGTAAGTACTGGAAATGCTGCTGGCAATATTTTTATAGGTGGGTCTGCAGGCGGTACTAGTTCTACTACTGGCAACATACCAAGCACTGGTGCTGTTACTTATGCTGGAACAGTTGGAGTAGCAAGTACAGGTGGAACAAGTAATGGAACAGCAGGCAGTGCCGGTTATACTGGTGCTGGTGGCGCTGGTGCTGGTGCAAGCGGAAGTGCTGGTGGTGGAGCCGGTGGTGCAGCAGTAGTCAATTCAGGAAGTTCTACAGCAGGAACCGCAGGTACAATACCCGGTGGCGGTGGTAGTGGTGGAACGTCTTCCCACTCCTCTAAAGCAGGTGGTGCTGGCGCATCTGGTCAAATACAAATTACTTATGGTGTAACACCAACTGCACAACCAACCAGCCTTGTTTTCACAGGTACAAATGGTGCTGGTACAACTGCTACTTGGACAAAAGGGGCAGGTACTGGCGACAATAGTTTGGTTGTGGCTTATCCTACAGGGTCTATTGTTACTGCGCCTTCTACTGGTACTACTTATAGTGCAAATGCAGCGTATGGTAGTGGTAGTGCTTTGGGACTAGGTTATGTGGTATATGCTGGATCAAGCAATACTGTAGCAATAACAGGAATGAGTGGTGCTACTACTTATGATATATATGTATATAGCTATAATGGCTATAATATATACTTAACAACTAGCCCTCTTACAAATTCTGTGACTACAGCTAATACGCCTGTTATTAGTAGTGCCTTAACTGCTAGTGGTGTTGTGGGTACAGCATTTACTTATACAATTTCAGCTTCTTTTACTCCAACAAGTTATACTGCAACTGGTAGCTTCCCTCCAGGTGTCACTCAGTCTGGTACTACAAGCACCATTTCTGGTACGCCAACATTGGCAGGAACTTATACCGTTGCAATTTCTGCAACAAATAGTGCAGGTGCGGGGTTATCTAAAAATTTAGTTATTACCATTTTGGATGTTCCTACTACAACGAGTATATCTCCTACAACAACACCTATTATTAGTACTGGTAACTATTCAATAACTGTCAATGGAACAAATTTCGTTAGTGGGGGTAATTCTTCAGTAACTGTAAATGGCTCAACAACGGGTGTCACTACTACTTATGTAAGTGCCACTCAGTTAACAGCTACTATTACTGCTGCAACCATTGGCTCCTCTACCTCTGCAACCATTGGGGTAACTAATACAGGTGTTTCTACTGCTTCAAATACGCAAACATTGTCAATTACCGTAGGAAACCCTGCTACATTTACTGCAACACCTCATACGGGTTCTTTGACCCAGATTGATTTGACAGCTACTGCAGATGGGTTTACAGATAACATAGCTGTTGTTACTAGTACAACAAGTTCGTTCACTACCCCTAGTGGTAACCCTTCTACGGTTGGATTAGGTAATGCTTTTGCTGGTGGCACATTGTTGTACTATGGACCTGCAAGTGGTTTGGCAAGCAATCCAAATACGGGGTTAACGGGAGGCACTACTTATTATTATGAAGCATTTTCCTATGATGGTAGTTTTAATTATTCAACAGGCTTTGCTATCAGTCAATCAACAAACCATAGCTATTTAGTTAATACAGACTTTACTGGTTCTACTGCCAACTTTTTCTCTAGCACAATCGTAACAAGTAGTACTATCAATGTGGCACAAGATTATGGAAGTGGTATATTAGGTGATGCTTATGTGTCAGGGGCAGCAGGAACAACGGGTTATGCTTTGGGTACAGTTACCTCTGGCTCTTCTGTTGGTGTATTGGCTATTGGCTCAGGTACAAATATTGCCAACGCAAATGCCTTAGGTATGTATATGGATTTCAAGATTTCCGCTACTGCTGGCAATAGCTTGAATATTTCTAATATCTCAGGACAAGTTCACCAAAGCGGTACTGCTACTGTAAACACTTTCGGTGTTTATTATGGTGTAGGCACTGCAACTACTGCACCTGCCACTTTCTATAATGCAAATGGAACTGATGGGCTTGCTGGAGCAGGAACTGCTATGGCTGCAACAACTGAATCTTTCAATAGCAGTGTTGTTGGTTCTCTTACAGGGGTAAGCAATATTCAAGGTACGAGTGTGTTGTATGTACGTGTGATTGTGTGGCGTAATTATCCAATAGGCAGTAATTCTGGAGCTTCTTTTTATGTATCTGGATTAACAATCGGTGGTACTACTTCTGCTGCAGTTGCTCCAAGTTCACAACCTACAAATCTTGTTTTGACAAGTATTGATGCAAGCCACTTCTCAGTATCTTGGAATAATAATGTAGTTGATGCTGGTAGTAACTCTTTGGTGGTGATGTATCCACACGGTGCTACCCATACGGACCCTACTAACAATACATCATATTCTGCGAATACTAGATATTCTAGTGGAGGAGCTATTGGAAATGGATATGTATTATATAATGGTACAGGTACTAGTATAGCTTCAGTTGATGCAACATCTTCTGGGGATTATGATATTGATGTTTATTCTTTCAATACAAATAGTAGTAGTAGCTATCTATACAATGTTACAAGTCCATTAAAATCCGAAATTTCGGTATCAAATATTCTATTCTCAGGTACACCAGGCGTAGCTACACAAGGTACAGCTTACAGCTATCAAGTCACAACAAATCAGGTAGGTTGCACTTATTCACTTTATAATAGTACCACGCTACCTGCAGGTCTTACTATGAATTCAAGTGGATTAATTTCTGGTACTCCTACTGGATATACTACCCCTCCTTCATTTCAGGTAGAGGCTTCTTATGGAGGAGCGTATGCAATTACTACTTATACCATAACGGTCAACCCTGTTACTACTTACTATTATTATAATAGTACAGGTACAAGTGCACTTGATAATTATGCTAGTTGGTGGAGTTCTCCAAATGGACAAGGCTTCAATGCGCCTACTTCAGCTATTTTTACCACACAAACAGGATTGACATTTGTTGTTCAGAACACAGCAACAACTGCAAATAACAGTTCTAGTTCTTGGTCAATTGGTACAGGCAATATCCTTACTGTTAATGGTACTGGAGTTACCCTTACAATTGATGGTTCTCACGCAATTAGCACTGTGGGAACAGTTGATTTGGTTGGTGCAAGTACCCTGAATATTTTAAATACTACGGTGCCATCGTTGGAAAGTATATTGCCTACTACTAGTACTGTGATTTATGGTAGTACAGCTGCTGCACAGACTATTGATCCTGTACAATATGGCAATCTGACTATTAGTAATACATATACAGCTGGTGGTGGGGCATCAACTTCTGCCAATACAACTATATTCGTTACGAATTTAACTGTTTCAGCCGGTGCAACATTGACAGCTATTACTGGAACTAGCATAAATACTTACATTTCTGTAAGTGGTGCGGCCATTATTAATGGTAACTATGTATTCCCAGCTAACAGCACTAAGAATTACATTACTGGAGCTGGTTCATTTACAGTAGGTAGTACTGGTGTAATAACTGTGGGAGATTTAGCAGGTATAGCATCTTCAACTAGTTCTGGTAATATTCGTACCACAATTGCTAGCCGTAGCCTTTCTGTAGGTTCTTATGTTTATAATGCAAGCGGGGCAGCGGCAATAGGTGCTGGTCTCACTGGTTGTAAAAACCTTACAATTAGTAATGCTTCTGGTACGACTACCATTTCTGCTGCTTTAGCAGTAACTGGTGTATTGTCAGTAAGTGCTGGTACATTGGCAACAGGTGGATTCCTTACTTTGAAATCTACTTCTATTGTTAATAGCGCAATTGTGACAAATGTATGCAGCACTTGCGCTATCACTGGTACTGCAACCGTAGAGCGTTACATCCCTGCTGGTTATCGTGGCTACCGTGACTTGGCTCCTCAGGTTTATAATGCTAGCTATACAACAGGCAACATATTCACTAACTGGCAAGAAGGCGGAAGCTTAACGCACAATGGATATGGAATCTTCATAACTGGGCCTACTTCTACCGATGCAACTGTTGGTGATTATGCTTCTGGTCAGAAAGCTGCCAACAGCACCACTGGTCTAGATTATAGCTTGAACGGCATTTCATCCGCATTTACCTTCAATAATGCCAATGGTACTTTCTATTCACAATATGCTGCGGGTGAGGTGGACAGTCTCACCAATACCAAAACTACTAACCTTGATGTATTTACTGGTTATAGGGTATTGGTAAGGGG
>Ga0164296_1000327_pt1 | contig 57814 bp, 52 predicted proteins | sample GEODES057metaG_FD_113533 | JGI IMG/M metagenome (GOLD analysis project Ga0164296, IMG submission 113533) | Dystrophic lake water microbial communities from Trout Bog Lake, Wisconsin, USA - GEODES057 metaG | ecosystem: Environmental > Aquatic > Freshwater > Lake | place: USA: Trout Bog Lake...
TACCATTAGGTGCATATATACCAAATGGATCATTGTATTTAACACAGAATAATAATGGTGAAGCATATTTAATGGTAAATCAAACATGGTTAAAATTACAAACAGAATAATATAGTAATAGATTTAATAACATAATGATATAATAAATATATATCACTATGGAAGATCTGCTTGAAAATTTAATTAAAAAACAAAAAGAATATGAAGAGAAAATAGATATTTTTATTAATAATACAAGAAGTAAATATTATAAACCAGATTTGAATAAAATAAAATCAGAAAAAATAAAAATAACATCAAAAGATGACATGTTTTTAGAAATGTATCATAACAAAAAATATTTAAACTATGATAATATGTATAATATTAATATATCTTATTCTATATCTGATGATATAATTAAAGATATCAAACACATATTATCACAGTTATGTATTAATTTTCTAAATGATGATCAGTTTATTGTTAGTAAAAATAAAGTACATAATTATTTTAAACACAATGATAAGATAATGATATATAATGCATTGGAAAAGAATATTTTCAGTCAACTTGATTTTAGAAAACAAATATGGAAAATTGAAGAAGAATTTGGTGAATTATCGAAATATTATAAAAAAGAAATAACTATTCAATTCCATGAAGAAGAAGATTATAATTTAATATGGATGGTTGTAATGATATAAAATCATTCCAATTATAAAACCATTTTTATCGTTGTAATGATATAATATAATTTTATCGTTGTAATGATATAAAACCATTCCAAGTATAAAAAGTTGAAGTCAAAATAGTTTAACATATTAATTATAGTATAAATTAATATAACTATGTCTTTTCCAAAACTTCATGAAATTGTATTTGCAAAATTATCAAATAAAAAAAGTGGTATGATGGGTAATTATGTTAAACTAGTTGAATATAATGATATAGAAGGTCTAGTATTATGTACTGAAATAACTAAATATAAATCTGATTTACAGAGTCTTGTTAAACATACTGACATATTTCCTTTAGTTGTTGTTGAGGTAAATAAAAATAATATAGATCTATCATATTCAAAAATAAAAAAAAATAATATTGAGCTATTAAAAGAATGTTATAATTATCAAAATAAAATTAGATCAATTATTAAAACGATATGTGATGATCTATCTTTAGATTTATATGATGAAATGATTTCTCATCATATAACTCCAGAAAATTATGATGATTCAATTAATCAAGATAAGAATATTATTAAAATACTTTATGATTCATTTCTTAAAGAACCATCGAAATTAGTTGAAAAAATATCTGATGAAGAAATAAAAAATAAAATAATAGAATATATCACAAATAAAGTAATTATAAAACCATATGTAACAGAAAGAGATTTTAAATTGACTATTTTAGAAGATAATTCATTAATGATATTAAAACAAATATTAGGAAAAATACAAATATATTGTGAAAAAAATAATTATACTTTATCTTGTAAATCAAGTCCTATATATCAACTTAAAATTCAAGGTATAGACTTAGATATTATTAAGAAACAATATGATGAAATAAATAATTATATTAAAACAAAAATAGAAATTTATAATGTTACTTATGAATTCTTAAATAATATTGTAGTAATAAAAGAAGTAGAATTTGTTTTTTAATCTATTACTTGTTTTTTAAATCTATTACTTAGTCTTTAATATTTTTCCTTTTGATGTTGCTACTTTTTTTTCTACTTTTATTTCATCTTTATGTATTTTATTATGACAATCTTCACAAATTACGGTAAGATTTGCTTTAGAATTCATTGCAATATGTGGTTTATCAATTGCGAAACCATCTTTACATTTAGATTGGTAATTAATATGGTGAGTCTGTAAAAAACTCATTTCTCCATCTTCATCCGTTCGTCCACATATTTCACATTTATAAACATAAATATCTTTATTATAACGTGATTTTTTACCAGAAATCATACTTGAAAAATTTTGAGTTAATTCATTTCTAACTGCAATTGCATCATCCATAAAGTCTTTATTATCAATTATATATTTTGCTACTAGAATACCATATACTTTGTCACCAGATCCTTCCTTAAGAGTACGATCATATATTAATACATCTTTTATAGAATCATAGTCAACTGATAAATGAAAAGCTTTGACATTTTCAAGTTCTCTTATTTTATTTATTTGTACTAATTCATGAAGATGAGTAGCAAATATAAAACTTGCTTTAATTTTAGCAAGATGTATAATAGTACTAGCAACTATGGCATTACCAGATATATTTTCAGTTCCACGACATATTTCATCACCAATAACTAGTGTTTTATTATCTGCTCTTTTAATAATAGAATTTAATTCAGTCATTTCAAGTGTAAATGATGATTGACCTCTAAAAATATTATCATTACCTGTTATACGAGTATAAATTGAATTATATATAGTGAATTCAAATTCGGAACAAGGAACATACATTCCACATTGAGCCATAATTAAACTTAATCCTACAGCCTTCATCATTACAGATTTACCAGATGAATTAAGACCATATATTAACATACCATTTAATTTATCATCAATACATATATCATGAGGTACGTATTCGTAATCAATAATTCGTTCTACAATTGGATGTCTTATTTGTGTTGCTTTAATAAAATTTGATTCTGAATTAACTGTTTTAGATTTATTTGCTAATTTTGGTTTAACATAATTATATAATTTTGCTGTAATTGCATTAGATACGATATAATCTAATTTAATTATTATTTCAAGTGTTTTAACAAACATATCATTATATTCTGTATATAGTAGCTTTAGTTTATCAATGTATGTTTTGTAAACAAGTTTTAATAATTTACTTTCTATATCACTAATATCATTACCAGCATTATCATTAATAAAAACCTTAATCACTGATTTGAGATCTTTAATTGTTAGATCACTGAATTTAATATTTTCTTTACCACATTTAATTGTTTCTTTTGTTTTTTCATAATATTTCTCCAAATTTTCATATCTTATTCTTGACATAGAAATAAAATATCCTTCAGATGGTGTAGAATTTATTTTAACAAAGTTTTCACTACTTTTTTTCTTTTGTAAATCTTTTAATATTTTTTCAAATTGTTCTTTAATATTTTGTAACAAATCATGCTCTGAGTTATAACTAGTAATTAAATTATCTATTTCTTGATAAATACCTGTTTTAAATATATTTTTCTTAAAATCATTAAGAGTATTTTTTTTAAGTTCATCTATAACAAAAATATCAATAAGATCTTTGTTAAATTTAGTAATAGTTTTAATAATAGAATCATTAAATTCTAAATCTATTTTATCCTTTTGTATATCTAATAAAATATCTTTAATTATAACAAATGAATCAATAAAATCAGATAATTCATATGGTTGTAATACTTGTAAATTCATCTTGCGTTTAAATTTTTCTATATCAACAATTTGTTTTAATTTATCTTTATATTTGTTTGCAAAATTATTGTCAATAATATATTCTGTAAGATCAAGAGTAGTTTTTATTTTTTTATGAGATATATATGGATTTGTGATAATTTCCTTTATAAATCTTTTTCCCATTGCTGTCTGGGCATTATTTACAACATCATATAATGATTTAAACTTAGTTCCACTCATATAATTATATGCATCATTCTCTAATATTGATAGTTGATAAGTAGCATTGTTACCTAAAATCATATGTGATGAATCAATGTTTATAGCTGGTTCCGATAGACCATTTATAAGTTTTTCTGAATAATTTCTTACTAAATCAATTAAATAAACTAGACTAATACGTGCATAAGTTGTTTTTTCTAGATCAAGGTTTTCTATAATAGACATATTAAATTTATTGGAATAAATATTTGATAAATATTCAGTTTGAAATTTTATTTTAGAATATTTATCTTCATATTTCTTAATTTTAACTATTCTTTCATCAAGTTGTAGAATATTTACAAGTTCTTTTTCATTATATTTACCAGTTCCATTGAGTATTATAAATATCTCTTTTGGCATACATATTGAAAGAAAATGTAAAGCTGTATCAATTGCTATTTCACTATCAGCATGGGTACTTATTCCTTCATCAATAAGTACTTTGCCGGTTGATATATCAATAGCTGATAAACCAACACATAATAGATTTTGATTATTCTTTTGTTGTTCATATTCGAGATATATACAAGATGCATAATTATTCTCTATTGTAGTTACTGTACCAATATAAGTAGATGGTGAATAAATATTTGTTACTTCTCGCTTAGGTTCTGGTGGTGGTGATGTTTGATCAACCATTACAAGAGTATAACCATTTTTAATAAGAAGAGATACAAATTTATCAGTAGCCACCATTGGAAAACCTACAAGATATGGGTTAGAAATAGAAACATCTTTAATATTTTTATCTTTTTTTGTACATACTGTATTTAAAAGATCTGCTATATCTTTTAAATTTGGTCCTTCTGTATCAGTAGAATACATTTCATAAAATGATCCAACTTGCATTAAAACTAGTGATTTAACACCATATATTTTTTTGTATTTTTTGTCATAGTGAAGATATTGCTCTGTAATAGACATTTTGTATACTGTGTTACTTTTTAATAGTAATATATTCTTAAATAGAAAAAAGCAAAAATAATTAATAATAATTTTGTTAATTATTATAATAGAAAAGTATATACATAATATATTTTTTAGGACAACGTCATATAAATAAAATTATTTATTTTCTTTATTTCCGCTGTCTTCTTTGTTTTCTTTGTTTAATGCTAATACAACAAATGGAATGATATCTGATGTAACAGACAAAGGCCATATTAAAGATTTAAAAAATCTTAAACACATGTCTTTATTTATACCATATTTTACAGCACTCCATTCAGATTTACAGTAATTTTGTTCTGTCGGAGTTAAAGTATTTTGTCTATATGCCATAAGATATTTTTTCCCATCAAGATATGCAGAGGTTGTGTTATATGTTATAACCGACGACAAATAAATCCATAAAGTATGTTTAGCACGTGTTGGTAGTTCCTTATAGAACACAACAACTTTTTTAATATATGATGTCTGCATGATTAATAATATACGAATATAATATATTTAGATTTCAATATCTTAATTAATCAATATTTTTTAAGCTCTATCTTCCATACGACGACGAAGTTTTTTCTTAAGATATTTTTCAACGACATCTGCAACGAGACTTTCACGATGGGGTAGATTGTACCATTTAATTCCAAGTTCACGCATAATACGCATTAAAATTTCTTTCATAGCACTTTCAGTTAATATATGTTCTTCAAGCCAGTCGGCTTTTTCTTCTAAATCATCAACTGAATCTTTTGATACTTTGTTAGCATCTTTTTCAGCTTCATTTTTAACAACACGAACACCATTTTTATCAATAACTAAATATTTAAGAACATTGGGAAATTCAGTATAAATCCATTTATCAAGAGTTTTATACATGAAATATTTAGTAACATCACGTTGAACAATATAGTTGTCTTCCATACCAGTTTCAATATCGACGACATAAGTGGGTCTGGTAGTTATAACTGGACCAATAGGTGTAACAATAGTTAAAGGATCATTGTTAACAATAACACTTTGTGTAACTGTTGATATTGGTGATTGTGTAATAGTAAATGGTGTTAAAGGTGATAATACTGTTGATGTACTATATGGTGTGTTAAACATAGTTGATATTGGTTGATAAGCCATAATTATATATAATACATGTAGAATATTTTATAATTGTTTTTTTATATTTCCAATAAGAAAACTTATAAATTTATTGATTATATAATCTTGTACTAATTTTTCTTCTTTTTCTTCTATTATACTTTTAAATAAATATGATATAAAATTAGATACATTCTCGATATTTATTATATTTTTATTAATATAATTTGTTTTTATAATAATACTTTCATTTGTTTCTTTTTTATCAGTATATTTTATTTCGACAAGTTTATCATTAATAGTTATATATTTTAAAAGTTCTATAACTATATTATTTAAATATTTTGTTTTAAATACTTGAATAAGAAAGTCAATAATTCGTGAATCACTTATTTCAATAATATCAATAATATTTTTATAACTCTTTATACCCAAATCAAAGATACGAAAACGAGTATTGATCGGTAAATTTTTATTATTATCGATCCAGTTAATAACACTTCCAAAATCATTTAAATTATAAAATGAATCTAAAAAATTACTACCATCAAAATTAATATATGGATATAAAAATTCATTAATATTAAAATTATCTTGTGTTTGGGTATTTAGATTATCATCACAAAAATCAATTATTTGTGGTTTCATACTTTCATCTCTTGTTTCAGCAATAGGACAAAAAGAATTACCAATATTACTTACAGCATTTAAATAAATCGGATGTATAATTTTTGTATTTTTTTATAACAAGGGCCAACACATTGTATTCCAGATTTGCTAAATGGATATTTTTTATTTTGTACATATTGTTGCATATATATAATTAAATTATAAAAAAATTATAGTTATTTAATTATATATGGAATTTATATCTGATAATACTACAAAAATATTAAAAACAATTATAGATAATGCTTTAGCAGAAATGTATCCTAAATTAAATAGTTATGATACTAATATATTAAATGAATATTTATTAAGTATTTTAATAATATTTAAGAATCAGTATAATCTGAATGATGATATTTTCAATAATGAATTAATCCAAAATGATTATAAAAATATTAAATGGATCAGTACATTCTTATTACCATATTTGAATGATACAACTGATTTAAAATCATTTCAAGATATGTATTTAGAAAAATCAAATGAAATGGATATGAATTTAGATATAAATAAATGTGAACCTCATTATAAGTTTACTAATTTACAATATGGAAGATGTAAAAGAACAAAAGTAAATAATACATACGATTGTGAAGAAATAGTATTCTCATATGATCATTTAGAACATAATTATAAATTATTTTTAGAAACTATGATAGTATCATCAAATAAACTATATGTAAATTGGATGAATATAATACCAGTAGCATATAAAGATTTAGATAAAAATATTACTTATAGAAATACAGAAGAATTATTTGGTGAAAATAATATTAAAGAATTTGATATTATAGAATATACAAAAACAAAGAATATTACACAATTAGATAAAAAAATATTAGGATCACTATATGTTGGTGATATATATAATACTATACGTAACTATCTATATGAAGAAATTAAAGAAATCAAGTTAATTATTTATGATGTAGTTATTTTGCCAATTGGTAAAAAATCAACTGCTATATCAGTTTTAAATGAAATTTTTGTTAATGATAAAGAATTTTATTTGGTCAATGCATTAAATAATATTAGTTGGTTATCTTTATCAAATCAATCAAAAAATAAATTTACAGAAATATGGTATAATATATTAAATTCATATCTAAATAATATCGATGTTTTTGTTAAAAATGTTGATTTCAGTTTGTCGGATCAAACTCCTGATTTTTATAATATATCTAAAGTATCAATTACACGTTTAATGAAAGGTTTGTCAAAGAACTTTGATAAAAGATTTGGTGATAAAAAAAAAATAATTAATTCAGGATATGTTAAATTAAAAATGCCCAAAAAAATGGAGGCAGAAGACTTTGATGATGATGAAGAAAATATTGAAGAGTTATTAGTAGAAAATGTAAATGAATCATTAAAATCAATAAAACCAAATTATATTTATGAATTCTTTAGAGATATATTGCAACAATTTAAAACAACTATTTATTCATCTTATTTATTAAATAAAGATAAAACTGATTTTTTATCTGCAGATATACCAGATATATCATATAAAAACTTATATAATTATGCAAAATCATTTTCAAGTTATACAAAAAATAATAAATTTACACAATTTGATAAACATTGGTGTTCATTAGATTCAGAAGAAAAAGAAATAATATTAAAAAGATTAAATGATCAAGAAAAAAAAATTATGTCATGGTTTAATATTGGTAATTACATAAAATCATTATTAGATGCTGGATATATTGATGATACATTTCGAAAAATAAAAGATATTAATACAGATATTTATTATAAAATAAGACAAACTTTAATTAGTCATATATTTAATTGTTTAGTATTAAAAGGAGTTTTATCTACATTCGTTCCTATGAAGAATGACATAGACAAATCATATTTTGTAAAAGATCTAGATAATAAATATGCATCAGATGCTTATTATTATTTAACAGAAGTACCCTATCTATATTCTGGAGAACTATTAGATATTTTATCACAAGATTCATGGTATACTATGCAAGCAATGGTATGGGTATCTCAAATTGGATTTTGTCATCATTTTATAAATAATCGTATATCATATGTAACTGGAGCAACAGGTGTCGGTAAATCAACACATGTTCCCAAATTATATATGTATTTTCTGAAAGCAATAGATTATAAATCGATAGGTAAAATAATATGTACACAACCTAGAAGAACACCAACAGAAAAAGGTGCAGATGAAGTATCAAAACAATTAGGTTTACCAATTATAAAATTAAATACTAAAGGTGAACCAGAATTAGATGAAAATGGTGAAAAAATACCAAGTCTATATTATTCCGTTCAAATGCAACATCAAACTAAGAAACATATTAGAGATGAACAAAAACTAATATTAAAATTTATTACCGATGGTTCTTTAGTACAAGAATTTAGAAATATATTACCTGTTTTTAAAAAATTATCAAAAGATAGAAAAACCATTACTAAGCAAAATTTATATGATGTTGTTATAGTAGATGAAGCACATGAACACAATAAGAATATGGATATATTATTAACTTTATTAAAAATATATGCGTATCATAATCCATCTTTACGCGTTGTAATATTAAGTGCAACTGTTGATGAAGATGAACCTAATTATAGAAGATTCTATAGAGGAGTGAATGACAATATGAAATATCCTTATAATATGTGGATTCAAAATAATAATATAGATAGAATAAATGTAGATAGAAGATTTCATATATCTGCACCTGGAACTGGAACTCGATTTGAAATAAAAGAATATTATCGTGATGGATATGATATAGTAACACAAATAGAAGAATTAATAAGAACAAATAAAGGAGATATATTAGTATTTCAATCTGGCGAAGGAGATATTATTAGATTAATAGAAACATTAAATAAAAAAATACCAGATAATTGGATAGCATTACCATTTTATTCAAATATGAAAGGTGAACGTCGTAATTTTATAGAAAATATTGACTTTACTTTCCCAAGTTTAAGAATAAATAAAGATGCTGATTTTGATAAAGTAAAATCATTAGAAGAAGGTAATGGTAGATATACTAATTTTGTATTAGTAGCAACTAATATAGCAGAAGCATCTATAACTATAAAAAGATTATATTATGTAGTAGATATAGGTATTAGAAAGAGTAATTATTATTCATTCAATAAAAAAAATAATATTTTATTATCATCTACTATAACAGAAACTAGTAGAGTTCAACGAAAAGGTCGTGTTGGACGTACAGGTCCAGGTGAAGTATATTTCTTGTATAAAAAGGGTATTACAGAATCAAATAAAACACCATATGAAATAAGTATTAGTAATATTAGTAATGATATATATATTAAATTAAGAAATAATGTAGATGAAAAAAAATTTAGTATTAATGAGTATGAAAATTTAAAAGATATGTATAATACAAATAAGGAGTTATATAGTTACATTGGTAATAGAGATCATAATGATTATGATTATGAAGAATATATACCGGAATATTATGAAACTGGTTTTTCATTAGAAGATCTTATGGATAATACAGGAAAATTTTATATTGTTCATCCTGATGAACTAGATATAAAACGTAATATACTAGGTAAAATAATAGAATCTAAAGTATCACATATTACAATAGAAGATAAAATAAATGGTATTATTCGATCTAAAAAAATGGAAAGTTTTATAGATGATTTTACAATAAATAATTTTTATATTAAAGATGATCAAGAAAAAACAGAATTAGGAATAAATATTACAGAAATAATTGATAAATTTAAATTAGATTCAGTAATCCATAGTAAAGCATTAATTTATAGTTTATTATTGAAATCATCTGATAAATTATTATTAGGAATAACATTAATGAATATAATTAAAAGTGATATTTTTAGAATCTTTAATCGTGATAAAGACTATGATACTCCTATTGTTAAAATATTAAAACAACAAGAAACTTCAGATATTGAAGTAATAATTAATTTATGTATTAAATTTCTAGATTATATAAATAATAAAACAAATATATTAGATATTAAAGAACTAGTTGAATCTCAAAGATTAGTATATGATAAATTTACTATAAATGGTATATCAATAAACATCAATGATCTTATAAATATATTCAATGATTATGAAACAGATGAAGATGATGATAATTTGATAGATAGAGAGACAATTTTTGATTATTTTGTTTCACATATAACAAAACTAATAAAGACATCAAATGTACAAAAACATATTGATTATTTCTGTAAATTATATTCTATTGATAGTAAACTATTTACTAAATTTTTAGAAGCATATATAAAACTAAAAGATATTATTAATTCACTATATTATACTGATAAAAAAGGGAAAACATATAAAACTTTTATAAATAAATATACAGAAATATTTACTGATAAATATAGGGATTTTGATAATATTAAATTACCATTTATTTTATCCCAACCATATAATTTAATGTATTCAATAAAAGGTACCGAATCTTTCCTACCAGTATATTATCCAACAACAGACAACATAGTTAGTATAGGTACTACTATGACTTATGATAAAAATATTAAAAAATATATTAAGACAATATTATTTGATCCATTATATATAAATGGATACTGTTGGTACGAATCATATAATGCTGATAGAGATGTAGTATCAAATATTATAGCTATTGATAAAACATATGTTAAATTATTTGATAATATATATAGATCACATAAAATAAAGAAAATATTAGTAGAATATTCATCAAAAATAAATAAACCTGATGTACAAAAATATGTAGAAAAAAATATAGCACTTAAAAAATTTAAAGTTAAACTACCATTATATGAGTCAATAATAAGTAATGTTGGTAGTACATATACTACTTTAATAGAAGATCTAAAATAAAAAAAATGAAATATATATAATTTATATATATTTAGGTATTATGTTTAGTAATAATTCTATATAATATGGAAAGTATTCTTAACTTTTGCAATATACTTACTTTTTATAACAATGTGCCAATTTATGTAGATGACTATAGTAATATCGTGGGTTATGGATTAGAAATTAAATATTTTGTATTAACAGCATTCCATGTAGTTGAAAATTCTACAATAATAGTAATAAGAAAAAAAAAATATAAATTATTATTCAATCTAGATGAATATGATATAGCAATTTTAATAGAAGAACATAGGAATAATACATTGGAAAACTTTTTATCTTTATTTTTTACTTTTATAAAACAAGATATAATAAATATAAAAGATTATAATAAATATAACAATCAACAATTTGAACTTTTTGATAAAACAAATATTATCTTTGATGATATATGTTTATCTCATTTGAAAACAAATATTATGCCATCTATACCAATATATACATATAATGTCCAAGATAAAGACTATTATAGAGATTTTAGTGGATTCAGTGGTTCATCTATAAAATTTAATGATAGATATTCGAGTATGGTAATATCACAAAAAGCATCATCACGTGAAATTACTGGTTTACCATATGATATAATATATAATATATTATATAGTTATTCAATTAATAAATGTTTATATTATTTTCCGGTTGTATTAGATGAAAACAATAAATGTACAAATCATTATAATCTATTATATATTAACGATCAAATAGTAGAAATAAATAATATTATTGTTGAAAATGATAATTTAATGTTTGATTCTAATTTAGGTATACATATAAAATATGATACTTATATATTATTGTATAATACAGAACATATAGGAATTAAAATTAAGAGAAAAACTAAAAAATATGATAAAATATATTTGTACAAAATAAAATTAAAAGAGTTTAAATATAAAAACATTTTTATTAATTATAAGAATAAATTATCAATAGATACAAAAGAATATATTAGATCTTTAGAAATAAGTGAATTATCTGAAGAATTTTTAATTCAATGTATACATAATAATATTGCAATACCTGAAATTAATTATCAATTTGCATATAACAACAAAAAATTATTATATATAAGTGATATTACTGATTTTAATGTTTATTATGAATTTGAAAAAAATAAAATAAATATAAGAAACAATATATATATTCTCAATAAAATTTCAGGTAAAAAAATTAATAATATAAACGATATTCAAAAATACATCAATAGTGAAAAATTAACAATAGAACTCCTTGATAGTAATTCTAATATTATCCGTATTAAAATTTAATTTTTGTATATTATAATAATATTATATATGTACAATATAAATCCAGAATTATGGGGTAAACATGCTTGGCCATTTTTACATTATATAACTTTATCTTATCCAGATAACCCAGATGAAGATACAAAAAAATTATTTAAAGATTTATTTAAAGAAACAATATGGAAATATTTACCATGTGAATCATGTAGAATAAATTATCAACGTCATCTTAAAGAATTACCCTTAACTGATGAAATATTAGCATCTAGAAATAAATTTATTTATTGGTTAGTTGATATGCACAATATAGTAAATGAAGAAACAGGTAAAAGAAAAATAACTTATAATGAATTTAATAAAATGTATACAGAACCAAATCTATATCAAAATAAACAAAATATATCGTTTACTATTATTATTAGTATTTTATTATTAGTATTAATAATCCTATTTATACTCTATAAAAAATGTTAAAATATTTGTGTTTAAATTTTTTTTTTAATTTATAAATATATAGTATATGAATCGTGTTAAATTATTAAAAGTAAGATTGGCACAACAATCCTCTAATCAAGTAGAAAAAGAAAATCTTACAATAAATGATAATGTACAAGAAGTAAATAATGTTTTAGAATCTCCTAAAAAAATTAAAGTTATATCAGAAGAAAATCTTGTTAAAAAAATAAAAGAAGAACAACAACCAGAACAACAAGTAGAACAAAAACCAGAACAACAATCAGAACAACAACAACCAGAACAACAACAACCAGAACAACAAGTAGAAACAGCAGATGAACAAACAGATGAACAAGCAGATGAACAACAAGAACAACCATCAACACCTAAAAAGAAAAATACTAGAAAAAATAAAAATAAAAATAAAAATTAAGATTTTATAATATTACCTACTTTTTCTTTAATTTTATCAATAACAATATCTAATTGTGTTTCTGTATATTCATCATTAATCCAATTATTTATATCAATATTAGCAGAATTTAATATATTATCTCTAGATGTAATAATATTAATCGCATAATTACGGATCATATTTTTTACAGATATATTATTTAATCTAATACTTTTTATTAATTTTTTAACAAGTTTATCTGGTGTTAAATCACTATATGTTAATCTCATATCAACATACCAAACTGCCCATAATGCACAAAAACCTCCAGGATCTCCTATTTTTTTCTTTTTTGTCTCAAAAATATCTAATAGTTGAAATCCTATTTTTGGTAAATAATTTTTAGGTTTTAAATAAGTTATATTTTCATTAATTTCTTTAAATCGCGAAAATAATATATTATCTAAAACATCTGGATTATAATTTAAACCTGGTGGTGTTGTTGATCCATGTGGTTCAAATCTTTCAATAATATTCGTGTCTACATCATATATAATATAATTAGCATGAGATCCCTCTTTCATTTCAATTCCTAAAGGAATTACTATAAATTTAGCACCACCATTTATACATTTTTTTATTTTTTCAAAAAAGTTATCTATAAGATATAATTTATTATTTATCCATACAATTTCAAAGTTTAAAAACTCTGAACGGGAATTCATTAATATACCTATTGATTTATAAAAATCATATATATTTTTATTTTCTATAAAATCACTGGAAAGTGTAGAACATGTATTTTTATGTTTTTCTAGAATATATAATAAACCTAGTATTACATCAAGTGTATTTCCAGTAAAAGTACATATTGATAAATTTTCTCCTTCTGATAATTTTATACATACTTTATTTTTAGTTATCGGGTAAGACGTATATTGACAGGTTAATTCATCAGTTTTTATTTTTTCTAGATTACTTAATATATGTTTTTTTGTTATTTTTGTACATTCTGTATTTAATTCTTCTTGAGTATTTAATTGTTTTTTAAAAACCTTCTTCATATCTTTAATGTTTTCTTCAGAAATATTAAATTCTCTACTACATATATTTTCCCACTCATTTGACCATAATGATGGAGTTATTTTTAATCTATTTATATATGATTTAGTAATAACATTAATAAATTCATCTTTATCTTTTTCTTTAATAATATCTATAAGCATTACATTATTTTTATTCTTTGCATATAAATCTATTTTTTTATGTTCCAATAAATCTTTATAATTTTTCCAAATATCTAAATTTACTAGATAGAACATATTATTATTACCATTATTATCACGTATTGATAAATTACTTTGTTCTAAGAATGCTCTAATTAATTCATCATTTTGTTGACTATAATTTTCAAGTAATATATGTATTGGAATCTTACCATCTATATTCCACAAATTAAAATTAATATTTTTAATAGTAATTAATTCTTGGACTATACCATAATTTTCTTCAATAAGTGCATAATGTAATGCTGTATTTCCAAATATATCCTGAACATTAAAATCAATATCTTTATTTTTATTTTTAAGATATATTAATAAATCTATTTGATTTGTCGTAGCAATATAATGTAATGCGGTAAATTCATGGGTTAAATCTGGTATATTAATATTAATATTATTATCAATTAATAATTTTGATATTTCTAATAATCTTAAATTAGATGCTATATGTAATGCAGTTTCGCCAGTATTACATCTACTATTAATATTTCCAACATAATTTATTACTAATTTACATATAGATAGATCTCTCGTGAAAACAGCAAGATGTAATGCATTATATCCATTATATTCTGATAAGTTTGGATTTGCACCATTGTCTAATAATAATTTAGTAATTTCGTAATTTTTTTTTTGAATTGCATAATGTAATGGCGTTTTTTGCAATCTATCTTTTATATCTAATATATTTATACTAATGGTGTTTTTATTTATCTCTAATAAATACTTTATTATATCAATATAACCATATTTAATACAAATATATAATATAGATCTTTCTTCATTGTCAACTATATCTATATATGCACCTTTTTCAATTAATAATTTAATAATATTAAATTTGTTATATAAAATAGCATATGTTAATAAATACTCATTATTTGAATCTCTTATATTATAATCTATTTCCAAATCATTATTATTTAAAATATCAATAATATTATCCCATTTATGATCTTTTATTAAATTAAAAAGATTAATGTTATTTATAAACTCATCTGACATAAATTATAATATTAATCTAGAATATTATAATTCATTAATTCTCAAGTTTCTAAATAAATTATAAACTTAGCTGACATAAATTATAATATTAATCTAGAATATTATAATTCATTAATTTTTATAACTTTATTTTCATCTCTTGATACTAACATATTATTATTTTTTGTTAATAACAATTCTAAATAATACATAAACAAATTTTGTAATATATTTTTTTTTTCTACATGATAGTCCCGTATTACTTGTTGTGTCTCATTATAATTAAAATAACATAAATCACCAATTTCATTATTATTTTTTATATCATGTTCTATTTCTTGATAAATTTCACAAATATAATATATATGACGATATGGTAGTCCATTTGTACCTATTAGATTTTCCTCTATTGGAACTATTGAATTAATTAATTTAATTTTATCAACATCTATTCCTGTTTCTTCGCCAAATTCACGTAGTGCACATGATAATCCTGATTCATTTTTATCTTTTCGTCCTTTTGGAAAACCCCATTCATTGTAATTAAAAAGTGGTGATATATTATTTATATAGAAGTCAAGGTTTAAATGTTGATCTATATTGTCACTATTTTTTAAATTATCAAATTGTTGTTTTGCTATAATATATTCGCGACGTTGTTTGTTTATTTTTAGTGGATCATTATTCCACATTTCATTCCATAACTCATCAAAGTTATCTTTATGTATATTTATTAATTCTATTTCTTTCTTATTCATATTTTGAAAAAGTGAATTAATTTTATCAATATTATCTATATCATATTTTCCTCGAATAAAATCCATAAATCCAAAAGAATGACGTCTCTGAACCATAAGAAATTTTATATTATTCATATATATACTTAAATGTTCGAGATCTTTATGATTCTGAGGATATATACTAAAAATTTTTTGTTTTAAATTTGTATTATCAGTATGCTCTAAACTTGTTATATTAAAATTTGATAAATTAACAAGTATAACACCCCAACTAGTTATTGGTTCTCTACAATCCTTAAAATCATGATTATTTTTATTACAGTTAGTACAATAATATGACTTCTTTGTCGTCATAAACAATGTTAATTACTTATTAATACATGTTTTTTCTTTATATCTTGTTTAGTACTACAAAAGATTATATAAAAATAGTATTTAATAAAAAAAATGAAAAAAACATTATTTAATTTAAATATTAGTTATATATTATATTATAATGAATAATCCATATATAACTACTTATTTAGTTTCAACTGTAAGAGTATTACCTCGTGAAATGGGTAATGATATACGTATATATATTAAATCAAATCTTGAAAAAGAACATGTTGGTAAATGTTTCAGTGATTATGGTTTTGTTGTAAAAATACATGAAGTTGAATTATTAAGTGATGGTCGTATTATTCCTGAAGATCCAATGTGTTGTGCTAAATTTGATGTACGTTTTCTTTGTACATTATGTAGACCATTAAATAACGGTCAAATTGTTGCAAAAATAACTGGTATGTCAGAACAGCTTATGTTTTTATCATATGGCCCATTAGATATTATTGTTAAAACCGTTAATGGTATTAATAAAAATATTTTTGTATATAATCAAAACTTATCACGTTGGACAGCGAAGAAACAAAATAGTAAAGATGATCAACAAAAATATATTGTCCTTAAGAATGATTCATATATGAAAGTTAAAATTATAAGTAAGAAAATAGTAGATAAAACAAAACAAATCATTTGTATGGGATATATTGAAGGAATTGCAACTGATAAAGAAATTGAGAAATCTATAAAAGATATGTATGAATCTAAAAAATATGATTCAATTAATGAATTTATTGAATTAGAAAAGAAAATTCAAGAAGCTATTGAAAAGAATTTAGAACCAATTGATGTTGAATCTGATATAGCAAGTGATAATGATTTATAATAGTTTTATTTATAAAAAATTTATTTATAAAAAAAAATTGAATATTATAAATATCTAACAAACCAAATAGATAAACATTATATCATTCTTCATAGAAGATTACAGCAACCCCTTTCCAACTCAAAATGGCCGATCTCCTCAACTATGTTTACGTCAATTACCCCGAGAACCCTCGGTTCACTGAATATCTCAAGACTATTGATGCACACACTATCAAGACATGGCGCGATTTTGCTGAGGCTCTTTCCACTATGTCATCTGACGGCGACGATATGAACGTGCGCAAGTCATCGACATGGGCAGTTTGTCAGGAATTTCTTGGCAAGCTTAGTGATGATGATCTCGAATATTCTCAACAACGTGGTGGTCTATGGGCAATTAACCCAGGTAGTTCTTCGCCGGTATCTGTCCGTGAAGTTCTTCAAGAACTTTTTTACGAGTTCCCAGACCCATACTTTACATGTGATTCTCTTACAGAATCAGAAGAGGAATATTTTGATCAGTATGAACGTCTCCATTACGCAAGTCTTTACGAAGAAGATCTCGTGCATTGTGACTGTTACCATTGATATTACTCTATTTTGATTGTCCAATCTTTATGTTTAGTCCCATTGTATTTGTCAACAACTTTATTTACATCATGTTCATAGTCTTTTGATTTGTCATCTGATTTAATAGTTAATTCATATTTAAAATAATCTCCAGCTTTAGTTTTTTTAGTTTCTGTAGAAATCTTTGGATTTATTTCTTTTAATAATTTTTTAATATAATCAATACGATCTTCTAAATTATAAGGAAATTGATATACTGGATGATCAGCTGGTATCATAATATAAGTTTTTTTATCAGAACCTGTAGAATATTTTTCTAATTCTAACATACGATTTTTAATAATATCACATAATCCATGACGTGTTTTTATTTTAGGTGATATTTTAAGTTCTTTAATAACTTTAACTATATAACCTTTCTCTTTGGTTGTACATACAGCGCCTTTAAGAGATGGTATACCAGTACCACGTTTTTTATCAAGAATCTTTGCACGTTTCTCTCTAATTTTAAATACATCAATTTGATCTGTTTGTAAATTCTTCTTTCTACTAGTATCTTTTTCAATGATACCAACATATTTATTTTCTTCTCTATTATCATAATAATCCATAACTGAATCAAAATCATATGTTACCATTTCTTTGTCTTCTTCAGAACCTTTTGTTTCATCTAATATTTTTTTATCACCAAAGTTCTTATATATATCGTTATTTTTAAGATAATTAAATAATGATAATGATTGTGTAATAGGTTTCATATATTTTGTTCTATAAAATATAGGTACATCTTCATTTTGATCAAATGGTTGGAATATATAATATTTATCAACAAAAATTAAATATCCGGATCTATTATCTTTATCAATGATAGTATCAGTAAAACTATTTATATCATTTTCTGTAACTGGAATTAATTGATCAAGTCCTTTATAAACAAAAAATTCATCAAATAAATCACGTCTATCATCATTATATGAATTTTTAACATATGTTATTATATCACCTAGCGTATACATAAAACCTAATAAGTACATTTCTTTTATTTTTCTTTTACAATATTCTATTTCAGTATGTGCAAATCCAGTAGAGAAAGTTGTTGTATCTATATTTTTCTTATCTATTTTTTTATAAATTAATCTTTCTGGATCATAATAGTCAGCATTTAATTTCATATTATCACATTTAAAATTACATGATGTAAAATCACATATTTGTGGACATTCTTTTTTACCCTTTTCTCCACATTTATCATATTCTTTAATTTCCTCTTTGAATATATTTGCTTGTAAGTTAAGAGGACAATCTATAGCGATTTCTTTCATAGCACGTTCTAATTTTTTAATCAATAAATATTTTAATTCTGCTTTTCTATATAGATCTTCTTCACTAGATAATCCCTTTTCAACAGATACAACATATTTATATACATTTACAAGTGGAAATTGATTTTCTTCTGTCATTTGTCTATAATGAGAACACCATCTAATAGCACGACCAATAACTTGATCAACTCTACCAAAATTAAAATATACATCTAATATATGTACTTCTGCTGTATTATATAATGATATACCTTCATTCATTACTTTTGAACCAAGAATTAATTTTATAAATTTACCTTCTTTATTATCTATATTATTAAATATATTATCAAGTATTCTTTTCTTTTCTTCTGGAATAACATCAGCTCTTTCTTCACCACCTTTTCCTGTAACAGTTATATAAGTTGATGGATAAAATTGATGTGGTTTACATTCAGAACGCTTATATTCTGATGATGATGCACTATTAGTTGTTTGTGGTTTTTTATTTTCTACTTTATTATGGTCTTTGTATTCAATACCACAATAATAACATACTGTATCTGGATTTATTTGATATGTAGATTGGTCTTCTTGAAATTCAAGATAACCATTTTGTAATAGTACTTGTTCAAATATATCAATACCAACTTTTACTAAATTAGAATATACAAATGCAGTTTTTGCACCTTTTTTGAAACAAGTTAATCTTTGTAATTTCTTAAGAGCTCTATAAAACTTTATTGAGAAATGTTTTAAATTTTCACCTCTTAATATTTTTCCAGTAATACTATGGCCATTTGCTGATACACTTATAAGATCAGTTTCTTTATCATTTTTTAATATTTCTGTTGCAATAAGTTTATTTAATTGTTCTGGGGCTAGTTTAAGTTGATTTTTTATAAGATTTAAGCCTTCATTTCCTGCACATCCAACTAATGATTTTTTATCTTGGGACATACAAGGGAAAACAAAATTAGCAACTGCTTCAGCTTTTCTATCTAATGCATCATCTTGTGATTCAACACGTGTTTGATCATATATTTTTCTTTGAAATGGTAACATAGGACATTTTGTTACTTTTGTAAATAATAATCCATCTGGTTTTTCTCCTTTATCTATACGTTTAGCAAAAACAAGAGGATCAGATCCACGAACATGAGATATATAACCATTCGCCATTTTTTTAAAATATTCTAAACCACCAGGTTTAATATCTATTCCATAATTAGTATCTGATCTAGTAAAAATTTTATCTCTTTCAATTGGATTATCTAAGGGACGAATAAAATTAATCAAATCTACTATATCTGGTGCTAAATTTTTCATAGGTGTAGCTGATAATAATACTACTTTTAAATTAATAGAATTTTTTATAATATGCATTAATGCTTCACCATATGCATTCCCTGTTAAATTGTGCGCTTCATCTACTATAATAATTGTATTATTTAAACTATGAATTCTATCAACTGCAACATCTCTTTCAAATTCACCTTCTTCTGTTTTTCTATAGGTTACTTTATGACCATCTCGTTTTTCAATAATACGTTCTCCAAGAACTCTTTTGTGAAAACTTTTATAAGACATAAATTTATAATATTGCATAGCTTGGGCAAGAGCATTCTTTTTTAATCTATCTAATTCTTGATGATCAACATATTGTGATTTATCTATTTTTTTAAGATATGTTTCACCAGTACATTTAATAATATGATGTTTCCAACTTTCTTTAATTAATGCACCTGGAACTAGAACATATATTTTAGTATTATATTTTTGGACAAGTGGTTTAAATTTTTCTGCAATTGCAACACCTGCACAAGTTTTACCAGTTCCAAGACCATGAAATACTACCATACCACGATAAGGAGTATCTGGATTAATAATATTACCTAATAAAGATTGATAATCAAACAATGCAATTTCCCCAGCACAAATACCATCTCTATATTCTTTCATATCATTATAATTTTTAATATCAGGTCTTTCTGGTAATTTATGATAATAGAATTCTCTCTTTTTATAAATTTTATATTGTAAATCTTCATCATTTGTATCAGGATAAGTATAATTAGTTGTCATCAGTTTATCATCAATATTATCTTGATTCATATATATAATAAAGAATTATAATAATAAAAAATATTTTTTCTATTCGTCTTAATTTATAATTTAATTTAAGATATAAATATATATATTTAATATGTCTGAGTATAAAATTGATGACATTAAGAAAATTTTATCGAAAATTGAAAATATCAAAGAGAGAAAACATTATGAAAAGGTTAAAGAGATAATTTTTAAAGAAAATCCTAACCTTGAAACAACTAATAAAAGTTCTGGAACATTACTGTTTTTTCATAATTTAACACAAAATACATATAAAAAGCTAGATTCTTTTTTTACTAAATTAGAAAATGATAAAATAAATAGTATAACAAATACTATATCTGAATCATATGATAAAACTTTATCAGATATAAATACAAATCTAAGTGATACGGATAAAATAAATACTCCCAAAATTAAATTATCCAATGCTGAAAAAAAAATAATAAAAAAAAAGGAATATCATCAACAAATTGCTCAACCAACAGATGATGTATATGTATCAGATGATGATATATTTTTAGGAAAAAATTAATTATTATTTACAATTAATTATTTACAATTAATTATTTACAATTAATTATTTACAATTAATTATTTACAATTTTTCTATATTTTTAAGTTCATGCGTTAATAACAAGTATTAAAATATACTATAGTATAGTATGAGTATGAGTGAACTAGACAAACGACTTTCTGTTGAGCACGAAACAATATATAATTCAGCTACAATGAAACTTCTTATTAAAGAAAAATACAAAAAAATTATTCTAAATAATAAAACCGTAATGTCTAGTCAGTTTGATAGTAATCATCTAGTTAATTATACAAACAAAGCAACAAATATAAAGTGTAATGATACTGGTACAAATATTCAAATTATTCCCCCACATGATGACATATTATATGGTATTGAAATTACAGGATATTTAAATGATGATGAATTACTTGAAACAAGAATAGATTCATTTGAATTGATTATAGGTGGAAGTAGAATTACATATATTTATTTACAAAATAATATATGTGATATAGTTAGACGTAAAAATTTTTATAGTGTAACTGTTAACTTCGCGAAACTATTTTATAATACAGATTTCTTACCAATTAGTATGTTACTATATCATGAAGTCAAACTTATTGTAAAAGGTAATAATTTACAAGACAGTATTTGTTACTTACATACCGGGGGCATATCTCATCGTGTTCTATGTGACTATCACGGCATAGGTTTAAATGGTGACGTCCGTATAACATATAAAGAGTTTTTTAAATATACTGGTGTAATGAAAAACAATAACATTAACTATAGTTTTCCTGATGAAGATTATAACATATTACCAGAAACTAATATGTTACAATCAATATATTTTAAGTTTGATACAAATATACAAGATATACTAGATGCAATATATATATACATGCAAAACTATCATCAACAACTGAATGGTGTTCAAATATAATACCATATAGTCGTCTTACATTTATAAGTGATAATGAATTTATAATGGAAAATATAGATCCTTCATATTTCGTAGATACACATCTTAGTTTTGAATTTAAAACTAATAAAGAAATAGATAACGTAAATTTTACTATGATAACATCAATCTATAATGTACTACGTATAATGAGTGGTATGGGAGGTTATATGTATTGTCATGACAACCGTAACAGTCGTTGTGTTAATGGTACAGAATTCGAATAGACTATTTAATTTTTATTTTTAATAAAAAAGTTGAAAATAATTAGATCAATCTATTTAATCATATATTAATAATAAATATTAATGGAAAGTATGTCAACACGTAAATTAACACTTGATATTATAAAAGAATATATATTGGCAAATATCTCATCTATAAATAATAGTGATGATGAAGAGATTATTATTAAAGAAGAAGAAATTAAACCTAAATCTCAACCTATACGTCAACAAACAACTATTAAGGATAGTTTTGAAATAATATGTAATAAAACAAATAAGACAGAGAAATTTCCTCAACATCAATATAAAAGTTTTCAGTTGGTTAATTATCTTTCTGATTTTTTAATTCTAAATACTATATCACAATCTGATATAAATGAAGAATGTACAATTAATATTAATGTTTTATCTTTTTATTATTCTATTTTAGCAAGTTTAGAAAATACTTTTATGTCTCAATCTTTTGAAAATAAAATTAAAATGTTTAATTCACTAATAAGTTATCTTAAAAAAGATATTATGATTGATGGATTTAAAAATCATAAATATTCTACATTAAAATGGAAAAAGAATGATATATATAACCCATTAGATAAAAATATCTTGGACAATAAACTTATACGTTATGTTTCTGATGCTTTGCATATAAATCTTTTTGTGTTAGATGGTGATAAAATAAATTATTATGGTGGAGATTATTATGTTTTTAAAAAAATAGTAGTACTCGTTAAATACAAAGAAAAATATTACTTACTTTGTGATAATGATAATAAAAATTTTATATTTAAAAGTAATGATTTTATAAAAAATATATTGACGAAAAAAGATATATTAAATCTTATTTTTTGTGAAAAACTTAATATGTTAGGAGGTGGTTTAAATATATCAACTCCTAATATTAAATCAAGTTATAAAGAAGAATTAGAATATACTGATAGATTGAATGGTTATGATATTGAAGACGATACTAAACATGATACTAAACATGATACTAAAAATGATAATAAAAATAATCAAGAAGATATAAATAAAACGAATAATATAAATATAAATGTTAGCTTAATTGAATTACAAAGAAAAGCTAAAGAATTAAATATTGATAGTTTTCACGTTGTTAATGGTATTCGAAAAATTAAAAATAAGAGAGAGTTATGTGATGAGATAAATGCTAAATTAAATTAATATAAAATATTATTATATGACATCTGATAGTAATAAAAAATATGTTATTTATCAAAATGATTTAAAATTTAGATCATCCAGAAATTTAGATGATAATAAAATTGATTGGGAACAAAATAATATAAAACATTTATATAATGTAAATCATGATACAATTGATTATAGAATTAATGAATTCAAAAAAAATAATTCAGACCTTGATCTTGAAGATTTGAATTTAATTTCTATACCAAAAGAAATATATAATAATAATTTATTTAAAAATATTAAACATTTATTTTTATCGAATAATTCATTGGAAGGTAATTTAAATATATCAATGTGTTCTATTTTAGAATTATTAAATATAGACAATAACAAAATATCATCTTTAGAAGTAAATAATACTTTATTAGAATTAAGTTGTAATAACAATAATATATGTGTTTTTCCTAATTTACCAAATATTAAACGATTACGTGGATCAAATAATAATATCTCTTCGATAAACAATATAAATAAAAAATGTGAGATAATAGAATTAGATAATAATAAAATAACTAATGTTGATTTAAGTTATTTTACTAATATAAAACGTTTAATATTATTTAGAAATCCAATAAATAATATTCTCTTATCACCATTCATATTGTATGCTGATTTATCAGAAACAAATATAAATAAATTAGATGATATATATAACATTGAACATTTAGTACTAAACACGTGTAAAAACCTAAAAGAATTACCTAAATCAAATAAACTAAAAATATTAGAAATTATAGAAACACCTATTCAGAAATTATATTTTTATAATAATTTTGAACTAATATTATTACAATTAAATATAACAAAAAACATTTCATCAAAATATAAAGAAATTGATGCAAATATGCAAATAAGAAAGAATGTTATACTAGTTATAAGTAAAGGTATTGATATTAAATTAGAATAATATATTAAATTAGAATAATATATTAAATTAGAATAATATATTAAATTAGAATAATATCAATAATAATATATAAAGATTAAAATACATATATTATTATGTCAGAAAAAGATAAAATAGTAATACCAAATCTTGAAGAAATAACAACAAAAGTTCTTGAATTTATAGAATTTATCGATAAACCAGATATAAAGAACATGAAAGAGAATAATTTAGCTGAATTTAATTATATTGTTAATGAAAAGTTCGCATCATTACCATTGGCTATGATAAAACTATTATCAGATACAGAAAATAGAGTTGGTAATCTGGAAAAAATATTAGATATGATTAATATATTACGATCTGTACAATTGGGTCAAAAAACATTTGAGACTGCCGAAAATGAATTTGTAGAAAAAAGATCAGAAGAATATCTATATCCAGCTTTTGGTGGTAGAGATAAATTCTATAAAATAGCAGAAGAAAATAAAAAGAAAAAGGAATTAGAAAAAAAAAATAAAAAATAAAAATACGCTTAATTATATATTATATATAATATATATGTATGCTATTCAGAAAAAAATATTATTAAATAAAAATATATTATTAAATAAAAAAATAATATCTTCAAATGAAGAAAAAACAAATATAATTCAAAATAATGATTCACAAATTATTATAACAATGACAACATCACCAAAACGTTTATCCAATATAGATTCCATATTAGATAATATATTAAATTTACAAGAAGTAAAACCTGATTATGTTTATTTAAATATACCATATAAATTTAAAAGAACTGGCGAAGAATATGATGAAAACAAATTAAATGAATATAAAAATAAATATAGTAAATTACGAATAAATAGATGTGAAGATATTGGTCCTATAACTAAAGTTTCTGAAACATTAAAACTTGTTAATGATCAAGAGGCTATAATAATTATAATAGATGATGATATAAAGTATCCTACAGATTTTCTTAAAAACCTAATTATTTCACTATTAGTTAATAATAATTGTATTATTGCAAATAGTATATGGAGTGATAATACAGTTAAAATAAAAATTATAGAAGGATGGAAAGGAATATGTTTTAGAAGAAGCATATTTAAAGAAGATTTTATTGATTACACAATGAAAGTAAATAACTATAAGCATTGTTATAATTCAGATGATTATGTTATATCAAGATATATAAATAAAAACAATATTTCTATTAAACAACCACCTTATGATTGTAATGCTATACCACTTATATATAGTGAACTAAATGATGCATTACATAAACAAGATAATATAGATCATTATGAAAGATATAAATTAGCAAAAGAATATTTTGATAATCTAAAATTATAAATTTAGTGATTCATAAGTTGACTTCCAAAACTTAAAATCTTCAAATTCGCTATCTAAATTATCCCACGGTTTAATATCATTGTAATGATGAAATATACCATGTTTAAAATCTTTCCATTTAATACTCATTATAGAATTATCCATTTTTCTCCATTTTTTAATATAAAACAATGATATTAGTAACTCATCTATTCCTGCAATAATTTTATGTTTATGTTCTAATATCCATTTTAATATTTTTTCTTTATTAATAAATTTTTTAAAATTCTTATAGTCATTTTTATTAGGTGTAAATAACATTATACCTCCACGGATTCCAAATCTTCCTAGACTTCTATATATATCTGATTCAGAAATAACTTGATTATTTTTTGTAGAAATACTTGTACTAATTGTTCCAGCTGGTGTATCATATTCTTCAAAAATAGAATCTGAAATAGGTTTATTTTCTATTAAATTTCTTATAGCCAACATATCAGTATCTAATAATAATATTTTATCATATTGAGTATATTTTAATACTTTGAATTTTGTTAATACGCGTTCTATCCAATGATTATACATATCTTCTTTTTTCCATTTCTTTATAGAATAATACATATATTCAATCATATCTTTATTTTTAGGTAATAAAACATTCTCTTCAAACACATTATTAAAATGCTTTTTTAATATATCAATATATTTCTTTGATATACCTTTTTCAATAATACAATTAACATCATAGTTAGAATATTTTTTAATAGAATGTGCCAATGTTATTGCTCCTTCTACATAACCATCTATTTTATCTGTATTTAATAAAAATGTAAAATAACTATATTTGTATGACATATAATATAAGTTAATTTAATAATATTAATTTGTTTTAATTTAATATATGGAATATGTTATAATATTTCTATTACTTATATTTTTAATAATTGTAATAGTATTAAAACAAATTAAAGCAATTAATAAATTTAATACAAAAAATAATAAATACAATAATATTATAAATTATCCAACATATAAGAAATACTTATACACATATTATAATCCAGTCTTATTATATTTATATGAAACGATGTATATACAATTAAAAAAAATATCGAAATATGACTATAAATCATATATTATTTTTTCAAAATTAAAAATATCACATGAAAATAACGTTATATTTGATTGGATATCTTATTCATCTGGTATAATAAAAATGGCTATTGATAGTGTTATTAAAATAATAAAAAATAAAAATACTATTCCTAATGACTTTATTAATATTATTATTAAAATAAAGTTATATTATAATTGTGTATATGGTAAAATAAATGAAAAAGACATTTATAAAAAATTTAAAATTATAAAAAATAATAAAGTTTTATTCAATCTATACTACATTTATGAAATTATTACTAGTTTATATAATGATATATTTAATAATTTAGATAAATCAAAATTATCAAAAGGTGTTAAACAAATAATTAATAAAAATAAAGATAAAAATGATATATATTTATATAATTCATATTTAAATAATAAGTTAACAAATAAATATCTAATAAAATCAAATAGTTTGTTTTATGATTATTTTATAAAATTATAATTCTAGTTTTTTTTCAAGAGCCAATGAGTCATCTACATTCATTTTATTTGTTAAAAATGAAGCATCTGTTATTTTCTTTTTTGATTCTTTATAGTTTTTAGGATCTGGTAAAAATGTATCAACCCAATAATTAGCAGCATCTATTTGTTTATTATGATATGTTTCATATGTATCTCCGTAATAATCTTGACTGTTAATAAAATTAACTATTTCACCAATTGATTTAAACATCTTATTAGATGTTAATTGATTTAATTTAATTAATCGCGATTTAAGATGAGTATTTATTTCATATTTAGTAAATAAATCACATATTTGCATTTTATTATTTTTATTATATGTTTCAAGAATTTTTTCCATTTTTTTTAATATTGTTGAAACATCGCCAAATTTAAAACCAACACAAACTGCAAATTTTTCTGATGTAGATGGTGTACTTATCATTGGTTTAATAAAGAAAACTTTATCATATAACGATACTAAGATAGATATAAATTTAGCAGAAACATCAGTAAATGTTTCAAAAAATTTACATATAAAACTTCCACCTTTTTTTTGTATTTTTATTACATTTACTATAGTTTCTAATAATATTTTGTAATATTCTTGTTCTATTATATTTTCATTGTCGTTATAATATGTATATGCTGATCCACAAGTTATAAAATCAATTTTGTCTTTAATTTTATCTATATCTGATATATTTATATCTTTTTCATTTTCACTAATAAGTGTTTTATCTAATTCATTAATCTTTTTATCAGTTTTTATTATATTGTATTTATCATCTTTAGGATTATTAAATTTTTTTCTAAAATTAATTAAACTCTTTATCATCGAACCATCTTCAACAAAATGTACTGATTTTATAGATGCATTATCAAATAAATCAAACATAAACATTATCTCCCATAGATTATAAAAATCTAATGATAATATTTTATTCTTAATTCCTATGAATGATTTTGTTTTATTAGATATAGTATCTTCATAATTATCAATATCTAATTCAAAGTTATTAGTTACTAGATATACTTTCTTTTTATTTTCAAATTGTTTAATAACTAAACTATCTTTTTTAAGAGAATGAATATAGTGTTGAAAACCAAATGAACATTTTGGATAATCAATATTATTAGTTAATTTTATATCAGCATCAAAATCAAATATAGATTTAATATCAACTTGTAAGTTCAATGTTATTGGTATATATTTTGATATAAGACTAGATTTATTTATATCTGAATTCATATATAATAACTATAATAAAAACTTTATATAATTTATTTATTTTATAAAATTATGTATAATAATTTATTTATTTTATAAAATTATGTATAATAATTATATATAATATGACAGATACAACAGAGCAAGTACATTCAACATTAAATGGTTTAAATGAATGGTTTAAACATACTTTTGAAAAAGCTGGATGGGTTATGTTAGCAATACATAAAAACGATAATAATGGTACATATACTGAAAAAATAAATGCCTACAAAAAAAGTATTGATAGATTATCATCACACCTCACAAAACGTGTTAATAATTCACAAGGTAATAAAACAATTGAAAGAGATTTTCCAGTTATGGTTAATAATTTAAGATTATTAAATGAATTCTTAAATAATATGGGCACTCTTACTAAATCATCTGGTTCTACAGATAATTTAGTTGTTCCTGATGTAACATTATGTGCAATCCATAATTGGTTTAAACATATATTTCAAAAATTTGGTTGGATGGTTTTATGTTCAATGCAATTACAAAATGGTAAATATAGTTCACAACCAGGTCTTGAGAATTTTAAAAAAACTAAATTAACAATGTACAAAACATCAATTGAAGTATTATATCAAAGTATGGGTAATAGATTACATTCTACAAATGATTTAGATAAAGCTAATGTAGAATTTGATCTTGCATCAATGTTACGTAATTTAAGTATTCTTAGAGATTGTGTTGAAACACATTTAATACCTGTACAAAAATTAGATGTTATGAGACAAGATTCAGCAACATCATCAGCAATGCCAACTGTTGTTGATTTAAGTGCTACATCAGTATCTATGAGACAACCATCTATGAGACAACCATCTATGAGACAACCATCTAGACAACCATCTAGACAACCATCTAGACAACCATCAATGAGACAATATTCAGCAACATCATCAGCAATTCCAACTGTTGTTGATTTAAGTGCTACATCAGTATCTGCTAGACAACCATCAATGAGACAAGATTCAGCAACATCATCAGCAATTCCAACTGTTGTTGATTTAAGTGCTACAAGTGAAGAACCTTCATTATTTTCAAAAGCATTATCAGTAATACCTAAAGGTATATCAATCGAAGCTATACCTCAACAATCAGTTACTTCTACAGCACTTCCTGCACTTAGTGAAGTAAGTGCTACAAGTCCCGAACCAACACTATTTTCAAAAGCATTATCATTATTACCAGAAGGAATAAAACTTGATACAACTCAACAAAAACCAACAGATACAATTGCATTACCAAGTGATTTACTTTTAACATCTGAAACACAAAAAGTATCAAGAGTATCATCTAGATCTCCATCAAAAAGATTATCAGTTACAAGTGATGCTCCATCATTAAACAGTGATATGCTTAAAGATTTACTTGGACCTGCTTAATCAATTATAAATTATTTCATATCCTAATTATATGTATTATATGTATTATATAACAATATATAATGTTGATGTATAAATAATAATATAGTTTTTATTAAGTAATACTTTAATAAAAATTGATTTATTTTTTAATTATATTTGTTATATTTAAGAAATATATACGAATATTATATATAATGACTGATGGAAGTACCATTATAAATCTTATAGAAAAAGATACATATAAATCAATTGAACAATTATATAAAAAAACTACAAAAGATACTGAATTTGAATTTATATTTACAAATAGAGATGGTAAATATATCACACAACAGAAATATATACAATTATTAAAATTTCTACAAATGAGAAAAAAAATGGCAAAATTAGATTCAGAAGGACCATTAGAAATGTTAGATATATCATATTCTCCAGAAAAAGGAGTTACTTATCGTGTTACATTACAAGATAGTAATATCAATAACTATCTTAAGAAAGTAGATATATGGAAACCTCATGTTATATTTAAAACATTTGTTAAAATGGCTACTGAAAAAGAAGATAAAAATATAAAATTAATGAAAAAAATTAAAGAAAATGATAATACAATAGATATACAAGATATTAATATGAGAGTCAGATTATCTGGGGAAGTTGAATTAAATAAAAATGATTTATCTATTATTGATAAGTTAAATTATGAGGCGCAAAAAAATATTGTTTTTCGTCTTAAACAAAGATATTCACTTTTTACTCTCAAAAATGATAATGAATTAATTAGAATAGATATAACAATGACAAAAACAACTAATAATTATAAAAATTTAAATGATACCTTTCCTGAATTTGAATTAGAAGTTGAATATAATTTTAATGGAAAAGGAAAACAATCTGATTTATCATTGATGATGCAAGAAGTAACTATATTACATAAAATTATACAACAATCTAATTTTATAATAGGTAATAAAAAAGCAGAAGAAGTAATTGCATATTATAAGTCTATCTCAAATACACCAACATCATCTACTTTTTTAAATGCTAGACAACCTATATCATTTGAATTACAATATATATCAGATACTATACCTAATAAATATGCTGTTACTGATAAAGCTGATGGTGATAGATATTTTATGGTTATATATAAAGAACAATGCTATTTTATATCAACGAATTTAAATGTTAAAGATTCTGGTATTAAATTAAAATCATCAGATTATAATGCAACTATAATGGATGGTGAGTATATATTCATACCAAAACTCAATCGTCACATATATATGGTGTTTGATTTATTATTATCATGTGGTAAAGATTATAGATCAGAAGCAAAATTCTTTGAAAGACTTAAGGAAGCTGAAAGAGTAATAAATAAAGTATTTATTTTTGATAAACAAAATGGATTTACAAGAAATGAATATAAATCAAAGGGTGATTTCAATTTAGATGATATGGTTAAATTCTATGATGGAGAAATTAAAAAATCTATGGATGCACTAAATAATGATATGCAATATGTAAAACAATATCCACTAATAAGAGCAAAATATTTTATTGGTGCAACTGGTGTATGTAGATGGGATATATATAAATTTGCTGAATTAATGTGGAAAAAATACACCGAAGATTCGTCAGTTAATTGTCCTTATATTCTCGATGGGTTAATTTTTCAACCATTAGAACAACAATATATTACATCACAAAAAGATTCAAAGTTATTTGAATTTAAATGGAAACCACCATATACAAATTCTATAGATTTCTATGTGACTTTTGAAAAAGATAAAAATACTGGTAAAGTATTGACTGTTTATGATAATTCTAATGATGATTACGTTAGAAACAAACCCTATAGAATATGTAAACTTCATGTTGGTAAAAGAATAAACAATGTAGAAACACCTGTTTTATTCAATGAACGTAATGAAGGTTATTGGGCATATCTTTTTACTGAAGATGGTGAAGTACGTGATGAAGATGGTAATATTATAACCGATAATACTGTAGTTGAATTTTACTATAATACAGAAGAAGGTGAAGATGTATATATTCCTGAAAAATTTAAATGGAAAGTAATTCGTGCTCGTTATGATAAAACTGAATCAGTTATGAGACATCGTAAGAAATATGGTAACAATGAGGAAATTGCTAATAAAGTATGGAGATCGATTAAGAATCCTGTTTTAATGGAAGATTTCAGAGATTTATCAAAAGGCAATAATCCAGATAAAAATCAATTCTTCTATGATAAAAAAATAGAAGCATTACAGAAAAAAATAGGTCATGAAATGGTTATTTCTGCCGCTAAACAAAATGCATATTATCAAAAAATTACAACATTAGCATTTTCAATGAAACAATTTCACAATTGGCTAAAATCCAATATAATATATACATATTGTAATAAAATATATCAAAATAATCGTCAATTAACTGTATTTGATATTGCTTGTGGGCGTGGTGGTGATATTCTTAAATATTACTATGCTGAAGTTGCTTTGTGTGTAGGTATGGATATTGCAAAAGATGGATTATTTTCACCAATTGATGGCGCAATATCTAGATATAACCAACAAAGAAAAAGAAAGGCAAACTTTCCAAAAATGTTTTTCATTCATGCAGATGGAGGTACTAAATTAAATTATGATGATCAATATAAGGCACTTGGTGGTATGAATCAAGAGAATAAACAATTATTTGATAAATTCTTTCCATCAGATCAAAAACAACAAATTAAATTTGATGTAGTAAATTGTCAAAATGCAATACACTATTTTATGAAAGATGAATTAACTTGGAATAATTTTAAATCAAATATTAATCAAACACTACGTAAAGGTGGATACTTTATGATTACTCATATGGATGCTAAGAAAGTAATAAAAGCTTTAGATAATAAAGAATCAATAACTTATTCATATACTGACAAAGAAGGTAATAAAGAAAAATTATATGAGATTATTAAGAAATATGATACTGTTGATATATCTAAACCTATTGGTCTAGGTAATGCAATTGATCTTTTTGCAGCATGGATGTTTGAAGATGGTAACTTTATGACCGAATATTTAGTTGATGTAGATTTTTTGAAGAAGGATTTATTAGAATCATGTGATCTAGAATTAATAGAAACAGATACATTTGAAAATCAATATAATATTCATTCACCATTTTTCAAAGATGGATATTGTAACTTTGAACCAAATCCAGAAACTAGAGAATATTTAATGAAAGTAGCTCAATATTATGATCAAAATGAAATTAATGCTACTTGTCATAAATTTACTAATTTATGGAGATTTACTATATTTAGAAAGAAAGATGTTGGACAAATTGGTGGTAAGATAAATCTAAATAAAATAGATAAATATACTGTCCCCAATATGGAAAATTATAATAATGAATATTCATTACAAAATTCTATACATCATATATTTAAAACACATGGAATTATTCCATCTTCAGTTAATGAATATAATCTTTATAAAGATATTGAATTAGAAATGATTAAAGATCATGATTTTAATGATAAGAATATGAAAAAATTATTAAAAAATATATCTATAGAACATCAATTAGACAATGATAAAGTTCATAGTGTTGTAGATGGTGTTGATCTATGCGTTTTTGAACGTCGTGATACTAATGATTACAAAGCAAATATGTTTAAATGTGGTAAGAAAAATGCAAAAACAATAACTATATTAAAAGAAGCATTATTATATAAACCATTATATTTAACAATAGATGGAAAGAAACAATCAATGTTTGATAAAGATAGTAATGTTATAGATGAATTAATAAATTAAATTACTTTTTAGCCAAAAAATATATACAAGTCATACCAGCAATAACACCTATTATTTTATTTTGTGTAATATCTTCTTTAAAATATAATATACCAATTAAAGTAACTAATATAATTTGTATTGTCAATATAGATATATATGCTTTTGATATATCAGTTTTACGATATATAGAAATATATAATGATAATAATATAGTATAACATAATAATGCAACAATAATATTAATTTTTTTACTAGTTTTTATATAATTTTTAACAAAAAATGTAGGACATGTTGCAACAGCTCCAGCCATTATTATTTGTTCAATTACCATATATATTATGATTCTAAAATATCGATTTTTATGAATAAAAAAATTGAATATATTTTACATTATCTATTTAACATCTATTTAACAAAATAATTAGTATTATATCTCTATAGCAATGGCAAAAATAAACATTAGTTATAATTTAAATGATTTTATGAAATTTAAAGATTCAAATATGTTCATTCCACAAAATCTTAAACCATTATGTAATTCGATGGGTGGTACACTTATAATTCGTGACATAATTCTTAAAGAAATTGGTTCTGTTATAGATACATTTAATAGTGGTAAAAATCCAAATGATATTATATTTCGTAATTTAGTAATTGAAAGTCTTAATAAAGTTAATCAACGTAATTATACATCAGTTCTAGAAACATTACGTGGACTTAATTTTTCAAATCAAGAACATTTTTCAACATTTAGTCATGATATTATAGTTCGTGCAATGAATGATATTACTGCTATTAAAGGTGTTACAATGCCAGATGGTCAAAAATCATTATCAGAAATTTATGCTGATATAATTTCAGAATTTTCTCAACTCATGATTAAAGATACTAATAAAGATAACGTTGAAGTAGAAGTTAAATTTAGTACAGTATTACTTAATAACTGCTATAAATATTTTAAGGATTTTATGGATCCAACTAAACTATTAGATAGTAACAATCAACATCGTGCTGATAATTATAAAGGATTTATGAATTTCTTAGGTATTCTTTTTAGTAAACAAATACTTGCACATATAACTGTAGTATCTTGTTTAACTACAATAAAAGAACTTATTTTTAAACAAGAATGGGTATCATGGGATTCTGCTACATGTGAAAATGTATATGATGGTTATAAACGCATTCTTGGTTATGTTTATCTGGTTTTTTCAAATAGAAAAGAACTAACTAATACAGATATAGATCTTATTAAATTTATAATTGATATACATAATCAAATTAAAGTTAGAAATGAAGAAACTAAAAAGTTACGTAAATTTACAATGATGGCGCATAAAGATTTCGAAAATAAATTTAATAAATTTATTCAATAAAAAATATTTATAAGCTAAATTATTCTATTCTTTATTCTTTTATTTATATGATATTATCTAAAAAAATGAAAATAATATTATATTGATTATTAATACTACATATTATATACTAACAACAATATATATAATGGACGCATCAGAGCCAGATTGTAAGAAAATGAAGACAGACACATCTGTTATTAGAACCTATCACGATAATGGGATTATCAACGAAGAATACTATGAATTAAATGGTATACTCTCGGGAGAATATAGAATCTACTGGTCGAATGGTAAATTATTCAAAATTTGTAATTATGTTAATGGTAAAAAAGAAGGAAAGTATACAATATATAAAGAAAATGGAACATTATGGTGTGTATGTGAATATGTTAATGATACAGTAGACGGAGAATTTAAAATATATAATGTAGATGGAGAATTAGATTCCACAGAATATTATGAATATGGTAAGCGAGTTCGATAAGTCATATTATGATGATGGTCAAATATGAAGAACACGCCATTATAAAAATGGATAAGTAATAAAAAATGATTTATTTATTTATTATTTATAGGACTATCTATTAATTTAATTAATATTATGTCTTTTATTCGAATTTATTTTACAAATGGTAATCTTTTTCAAGAATACTATGAATTAAATGGTAAAGAAGAAGGGGAATATAAACTATATTATTCAAATGGACAATTATGGATAATATGTAATTATGTTAATGGTATGCGTGAAGGCGCATATATAGAAGATATTATGACAATGGAAAATTACACGTAACTTGTAATTATGTTAATTGTCTATATCATGGAGAATATAAAGAATACGCGCGAAATAGGAATCTAGAAAAAACGCTTTATTATGAAAATGGTAGACGCGTGATAGCACGATGACAATGCAAAAAAAAATGATTTATTTATTATTTAATTACTATTAATCTAATTGCTATTGATCTAATTACTATCTATCTATTATGTCTATTATTAGAACCTATCATAATAATGGAGAACTAAAAGAAGAACACTATGAATTAAATGGTAAAAAAGAAGGGGAATATAAATCATATTGGGAAAATGGACAATTATGTGGAATATGCAATTATGTTAATGATCTATTAGAAGGGGAATATAAATCATATTGGGAAAATGGACAATTATGTGAAATATGCAATTATGTTAATGATCTATTAGAAGGAGAATATAAGGTATATTATAGAAATGGAGAAATAGAAGAAATAGGTAATTATGTTAATGGTCTAGAACACGGAGAATATAAGTTATATTATGAAAATGGACAATTAGAAGAAATATATAATTATGTTTATGGCATAAAACATGGGGACTGATGAGCTTTTTTTATTTCATAACATATATGTCACAACACATATAATTTATCATCTATTGAACTATGCAAATTCATTGTAATAAAAATTGATTAACTAATTAATTGTGGATTAGTTGGAATTAATCAATTAAAATATATGGATATATTCAATTCACTATTTATAAAAGACAAAAATGAATTTTTGAGTGAACCGGATGATGGAAATATTGAATATAAATGGAGACTTGATTTAAAAAATAATCAAGGAATTAAGAGATTAAATACACAAATGTTATGGCGACTAAATGAAGGATTTGAAATATCTGGTGTATATCAAGCATATTATTTACTTGGTGTATATGATAATGGTTCTCTTGGTAGTTTATCAGAAAGTGATATTAATGAGACTATAAATATCTTTAAAAATGTATTAAAAATAAGTAATATCAATGTTGTTTTTGAACATAAAGTTAAAATTAATGAATCTTTTATATATTTTGCACATATAACAAAGGAAACAGAAGAAAAAATAATAAATGAAAAAAACGTTATTATAATAGGCGATCAACAAACTGGTAAAACAAGTTTAATATCAAATATATGCTATGATATAAATTTACGTGATCATATTCTTAAACATATGCATGAAAAAATAAAGGGTATTACAACTGATATTAAAAAAGAAATAGTAGGTATTAGAAAATTAAATAATAGTGATAAAATAATTAACTACAATGATTATACAGAATGGTATGATATATTAACAAACTCCGACTATGTTATTAATTTGTATGATGTACCGGTAATAAATATTAAGAATACAATAACTTATCTAAATTCAATATTAGCAAATTTAATAATTATTATATCAAATAATAAATCATCTGATAACTTTACAAATGAAGTAAAGTTTTATATTGATTATTGCAAATTTTTCAATATAGATTATTATGTCTTTTATAAAGAAGATATATATAATTATGATAAAAAATTATTTACTAATATATTTTCTAATTTAAAAAAGAATAATAATAATTTAATATATAGTAATTCAATATGTGGTAATTCAGTATTTCGCGTTGTTGATTATTATGATATACCTGACAGAGGATATATTATATCAGGTATTCAAATAAATAATAAATTTATTATTAATAATTCTGCCTATTTGTTAATTAATAATGACTATATAAAAATAAATATTAAATCAATACATAAAAAAAATAATAATTTTAAATCAATAAATAAAAATGAGAGTGGATGTATTAATTTTGAAATAGAAACAACAAAAAAAATAAAATTATCAAAAAATATGTCAGTTGTTTCTGATATAATAGAAAAAACAAATACAATTAATGTAAATTGGTGTAAAAAAATAAAAAATGGTACATATACTTGTATTTTATATAATGGTAATATTTATAATAAAAATGAAATAATTGTAAATGATAATATTGTTACATTGACAAATCCAATAATTATTTTGGATAGAAATATAATATTTGATATAGATGGGTGTTTTTATTTATGTTATATTGTTACTTAATTTATTATTGTTACTTAATTTATTATTGTTCAATAATTTCACATATATCTCCCATATATTTATTAATATAATTCAATATTTCGCGTGGGTTGGGATCAAATATTGGTAAAATAACTTCACAATCTTCTCTTAAGTATTTACTATATTTTTTATGCATAGTTGCAATAATTTGAATAATTAGATCTAGTGGATTGTTAAAACAACCACCGCCTATAAGTGTAAGTACAATTCTTTTTGATTTTTTATATATTCCACACATATATGTTCCTTCATATGCTTTCGTTAATAGTATTTGCGGTAATTTAAAATCTTTATCACGACGAGAACATATACATGTAGAAGTATATACTTGATCTATTATTGGTCCATTTGGATTATATTCAAATTGTAATGAACGTAAGAAACATGCACGTACATTACTATGTAATCCAATTTTTATTAAGTTATCATCAATAACAGTTTGATTCGAATTATATAACTTACCATTATTAACTTTCAATGCAGTATCTTCTAATAAATTTATTGGTTTTTTTTTATGTTGTGTTAATCTTAGGATTGATCCATGACCAGCTCCTGCAGCTGCTGATGGCCCCTGTGTTAAATCTCTCATTAGTTTTGTTAGATATAAACCAGAAAATACATTTGCTATTTCTGATGATACTTCGTGACAATTAAAATTAGATGCAACTTGATATAATGTATTTGATTCTCCATGAAACTGTAACGATGAAGTATCAAATAATTTATCATTATCATAATTCTTACGTGTATATATTTTTATTTTATTGTTATTTATTTTTTTGTCACTATTATTATTTAATTGTCTGGCAATCATTTTTTGTAATTCATATATATTATATGTATTAAATTCTCCACAATCTTTAATATCTATTTTATTCGGCAAAGACTCCATAGTATAATCCCATTCACTTTCTGAAATACCTGTTAATTTATAGAACCAGTTCTTCGAATTCATTGTATATAGGTTAATTTATAGTTTATAGGTTTATTTATAGTTAAACATATTTTGGGTCAATTTTTATTATTATTCTTCTTATGAAGAATAATAATAAAAATTCAGGCAGATTTTTGATTTATAAATAAAGCAAAAATGCTGCGTCATTTTTTATTAGATGATTTTTATAAATTATCTATCAATAATTCAGGCAGATTTCTGATTTATTTATTTTTAAATATATATATATATATATATATATATAAATGGATTACTATCAAAAATATTTAAAATATAAGAATAAATATTTGTTACTTAAAAATCAATTAGGTGCTGGGTGTGAAGATAGTCGTTTTAAAGCACCAGCTGGTAAACGTTGTAATTGCACCAAGAGTACAAAAACTGGAAATGTATCAACATGTTCTGCATGGGAATTAATTGATATAGCACCAGTACCTGAGAGTAAACCAAAACCAAAACCTAAAAAAAGATGAAATAAATATATCTCTATATTTATACATATATTTATATTAAATTAAACATATATCATATATCATATGGGTATTACAGGTTTTTGGTCTTATTATGGCCATCTTATTAAAAAGGTACCTATAAATCAATTGAGTGGAAAAATAGCATTTATCGATATAGTACTATACATACATAAATATGTTATTGGAATTAGAAAAACAGGAAAAGATATTTTATCAAAAGATGGTAAAATAATTAATCATATTTATGCTATTTCTAAAATTATAAAAAATTATATTGATGATGGTATACTTCCAATTTGTATATTTGATGGTAAGAGTCCTCTACTAAAAGAAGAAACTATTGAAAAAAGAAAAGAAACAAGCGAAGAAGCAAAAAGAAAATGTGATGAAATGATAAATAACTCAACTATTGATATATCAAGAGAAGAATATATTAAACATTTTAAGAGAAGTTTTATGATTAATAATGATATGATAACAGATTGTAAACGATTTCTAGAATATTGTGGTTTACCGTATGTAAATTCTATTGGAGAGGCTGATCCTCAGTGTGCAGCATTTGCACATTATTATCAAAATATTTCATGTGGTGTATTTTCAGAAGATAGTGATATTTTATTATATGGTGCACCTTTATTGTTACGTGATTATGATTTAAAAACAAATACTGTTTCTATTATTTCTATTGATGATATTCTAAATTTCCTTCAAGAAAAAACAGATATTATAACTCAAAAATACAATAAACCACAAATAACTATAACAAAAGATAACTTTATAAATTTTTCAATAATTATGGGTAATGACTACTGTAATGGTATTCGTATTGCAGGCGGAAATAATAGAGATAAATTATTTGAACTATTTGTTCTTTCTGATTTTAATATTGATGTATTTGTTAATATATTGTATGATATCAATGTTAAAAAAATGAGTTATTATGTACCTGAAAACTTTTTAATTAAATCATATATGTCTAAAAAAATTTATAAAGAAGGAGAAATTTATAATCCTTCTAATATAGATATTTCAATAAAAAAATATGATGCTAATAAAATATCGTCTTTCTTAAAACTAAATGATTTTAGGGAAGATATAATTACACATTTAATATGTTCTCTAGATAGAATATATAATTATTACAATAATGCAATTCAAATTAACCCAATTAATAATGATTGGGTTTCAGTTAAGAAGAAAACAATCAGATACTAGATCTTTATGGCAAAAGTTTATTTATTGATCTCGAGAATGTTTGTAATTTGCCTGGATTATTGATAGATGAATCCGTGTGAACGCGTCTAATAAAATTTAAAGAATTTTTTGCCTGAATTTTTAAAAATCTTCTAAAAAATCTGCCTGAATTTTTTATAGCTAATCCCTTAAGGGATCAGCTATAAAAAATTGACCCAAAAACATCTTAACTACTATTAAGAATATAACAATAATATTAATATATCATGCCTAAAACAGATTATTATACAGTTCTCGGTGTTGAAAAAACAGCATCTGATGATCAAATTAAAGATGCATATAAAAAACTTGCAAAACAATGGCATCCTGATAGAAATAAAAATAATGTAGAAGAAGCAAATAAGAAATTTAATGAAGTATCTGAAGCTTATAATGTTCTTAAAGATCCTGCTAAAAGAAAAACATATGATAATTTTTGGTTTGCTGGTATTGATGAAAATGAAAATGGTGGACATAGTGGGTCTCCATTTGGACATGGATTTGATCCATTCTCTATGTTTAAAGATTTCTTTCAAAAAGAAAGTGATATACCTGAAGTTCAAGTTCCTGTTAAAGTTATTTTAGAAGATCTTTATTCAGGTATTACAAAACAAGTTAAATATGATAGATATAGTTTATGCAAACCATGTAAAGCAAAAGGTTGTATTGGTGATAATGTTGAATGTACTACATGTAAAGGTAAAGGTGCAACTATAGCACGAACACCACTTGGTATTATGCAATCACAATGTAGAATGTGTGGTGGTAAAGGTGTTGATCCAAAAGCTCCAAAATGTAAAGATTGTAATGGTGTTGGATGTTTTAAAGAATCACATTCTATTACGGTAAATATACCAAAAGGTTCTTCTGAAAAACATCCAATTATTGTTGAAAATGAAGGAAATGAAATACCAGAAGATGAACGCAATGATAATAATAACAGAACACGAGTAGTTATTATTATTAATGAAGCAAGTCATAAAAAATTTAGTAGAGGAACAGTAATAAAAGAAGTTGGTAAAATAAATGAAAATAATCTTGTAATTGAGATTAAACTAACACTTGAAGAATCTCTTTGTGGATTCAAGAAGACTTTTACACATCTTGATGGAAAACATTTTAATTTTAATATGTCAACTATGGTAAAACATGGAGAAATATTTGTTATGAAGGGACAAGGTATGCCATATTTTAATGATGATAAACGTATGGGAGATCTTATTATTAAAATATCTGTTGAAAATAAAGAAATTCCACAAGATAAAAAAGAAAAAATATGGAAACTATTATCTACTGAACCATACACAGAAGTTAAAAAATCTTCACCAAATATTATAAATTATAATGATTATAAAGAAGAAGTTGTACAAGAAAATAAAAAAGAATCTATGAAAAATAAATATAGAAGACGACAAGTTAATGATAGTGATGATGATGATGGTGATGAAAATTTTAATATGCGTGGAGGACCACCACAATGTGCTCAACAATAATTAGTTATTATCTTCTTTTTCATCATATTTATCTGTATTTTTTTTAGGTTTTGTTAGAAAATATAATCCTACACCAATTAATACTAATATAGCTATAAAAATAGCAGTTGAATTAGGTAACATAAATTTTCCTATCTTTATTTTTTTTATTTCTGATACTTGATTTTGTTGTGATACGCTTGCTTGAATATTCGTTTCTGGTTGGTTACTATCAGTAATAGGTTGATTTGATTGTATAATCTTTTCCTCAACTACATTATTAAATGTTACTGTTGGTTTTGTTTGTTGTACTGGTTTAACTTGTGGTTGTTGTAATTGTTGTTGAACTAATTGTGGTTGTTGTAATTGTTGTTGAACTAATTGTGGTTGATGTACTTGTCTAACTTGTTGTTGAACTAATTGTGGTTGATGTACTTGTCTAACTTGTTGTTGAACTAATTGTGGTTGATGTACTTGTCTAACTTGTTGTTGTTGTTGTTGAACTTGTTGAACTGGTTTAACTTGTTGTTGTGGTTGTGGTTGTTGAACTGGTTTAACTTGTTGTTGAACTAATTGTTGTTGTATTTGTTGTTGAACTAATTGAACTTGTTGTGGTTGTGATTTCATTGGTGACATATCAATTCCACCAATTCCACCAATATCATCACTATCATCAAGAAACTTCATATTTTGTAATTGTTTAAAATCAATATTACCATCATCGGAAGTTAATGAATTCTCTATCTTTATATCGGACATATATATATTTTTATTTACAATATTTATAATTAAATTAAACGTATTTTATATTTTTAGAAAAAAAATGTGAAAAAGAAAAAATCAAAATATATAACTATAATACTATATGTAATTATAATTGTATGAATATACCTTGGGTTGATAAATATAGACCTAGACATGTTTCTAGTTTAGCTCATCAAGAAGAAGTTAAAAAAGTCCTACTTAATACATTAAAAACTGGTAATTTACCAAACTTTATATTTTATGGTCCTCCGGGTACTGGTAAAACAAGTGCAATATTAGCATTAGCATATGAATTATTTGGACCAAATTTAATTAATGATCGTGTTCTTGAATTGAATGCTTCTGATCAACGTGGTATTAATGTTGTTCGTGATAAGATTATAAAGTTTGCAAAAGAATCTATTTCAGATCCAGATCCAAATTATCCATCACCACCATATAAAATTATTATTTTAGATGAGGCTGATGCTATAACACTTGATGCACAAGCAGCCCTACGTAAAGTAATTGAATCTGCATCTAAAATAACACGTTTTTGTTTTACATGCAACTATATTGAAAAAATAATACAACCAATTATATCTAGATGTGTTAAATTTAGATTTAAACCACTTTCATCTGATATTCTAATTGATCGATTGACACTTATTTCTAAATTTGAAAAAATAAAAATAAATAAAGATTGTATTAATAGAATTTCTGAAATAAGTGAAGGCGATTGTAGAAAAGCAATTATGATATTACAAAATTGTAAATATATAATTAAAATGAAAAATACTTTAACAGTTGAAGATTGTGATAATTTAACAGGAACTACATCACATAAAGATTTAGAAATGATATGGAATAAATTACAAGTAATTAATATATATGATATGACTGTTTTTACAAGAACAGTTCTTAATAATGGTACAAATATTAATGATTTATTGAAACATCTTAATAAAAAAATTATATCAAGTAAAATGTCAGAAGATAATAAAGCAATGTTGATATCTGAAATATTAACTATTAGTACTAGATTAATGGAAAAAGCTGATGAATATTTACAACTATTATATTTATTTACTCTTATAATGACTAAAAAACAATAATTATTTTATATAATGTAATGCTGGAGGTGCTGATATTATAGGTGAAGTAGATGTAATCTTTGTTTCTTCTGGCATATTAAATATAGATGGTGCTGATGCTGACAATGGTGGATATATTTCTTGTGATGAACTATAATGTGGTGGATTTAGATATAATGTTTTTCTATTATTCATAATCATTGGTGAAGATTGTTCATAAGTATTATATAATGGTATAAAGTAAGGATTATATGTTTTATTTCTAAAAATATTATCTATTGATGTATTTTCTAATTTTTGAAATAATTCAATTGCTTCATAAGGTTCAAAATCTTTATCTGATTTATATTCTGGTTTATCAAAATGTAATCTATAACCTTTATTTATTAAATAACAAGTTGCATAACTTTGATATCGTACATTATTATTTATATTTCTTAATTTATATGATATATATCTATCATGATTATTAGGGTCACTTGGAGGTATTGGTGGTGAATCTATTTTGAACATTGCATTATTATTTTCTATTTTTTTATTTATATTGTTAAATAAATGCATATTTCTTTTATATATTTCTCTATTTAACATATCTAATTTTATACAATCATCTTCAGATACTGTATCAAAATTATCAATATATTGGTAAGAAGTAGTTATTGTTGATAAATTTTTATCAAATGATTTACTTCTAAACCTATCTAAAAAATTTAATGATCTCGACATAAATAATATTACTATTATTATACAATATTTTTATTTTTTATATTTTTTATATTATATAAATGTCTAGGAATGTTGGATTTGATTTTGATGGTGTTATACATACACAAGTTTTTCCAGTTGATAAAAATGGTCATCGTAATCCATATATACCATTAAATTCTATACCAGATATTGAATTTACTAAAATAATAGATTTAATAAAAAAATATCATAAACATAAATATAATATTTATATTATAACAGCAAGAGGTAGTGAATATAAGAATGTTATAAAATTAACACTTAAAAAATTTGGTATATCTGATATAATACCTGAATCTAATTTATATTTTACAGGTAATAGAATATATAATGGTAATAAGATAGATGTACTTGAACAATTAAATATTACTGATTTTTATGATGATAGTATATATCATTTCAAAACAATATATTTAGCAAAAAAACAAAATAAATTACAAAATCTTAAAAATTGTTATATGACATTACCAGAAAACAATACAATATTAAAAATAAAAATATAAAAATTCATACTTTTTTATAATATATGATAAGATAAAAAAGTATGAATTTTTACCAATCAATATTCGTTGTCTTAATAATATTAGCAATAATATTATTTTTATATAAAAAAAATGAAAATTTTGGTTCTGTAAAAAAAGGAGGTAATTGTAATTCAAATAGTGATTGTAAATCGAATAAATGTACGATTAATAAATGTACTGGCTATGATCCTGGTAATTTATGCGATCCAGATACAAATTCATGCACTTGCGTTCATAAACGGCCAAGTAGTTCAAAGCCTCCAAATTGGTATTGTAGTTAACACATATTATAGGGATCACTGATTTTTAACAAATAATGCGATAGTGTTTATTTTATTCTTTCATATTTATAATATTATAATATAATAATATAATATTATAATGAATTTCAGTCCAATTATAGAAGTCTATGAATACCAAATCCACAAATATGATCCTACAGAACTTTCTTTACCTAAAAAAGATTTAGTTTATAAATTTGGTGAATTAGATGATTCTCCTGATGGCGAATGTGGACGTGTTTCTATACAAGGTTTTGAAAGTGATTTAACGAATGATACACAAAGATCATCATGTGATCCAATTAAATCTATTCAAACAGCAGGTACACATTACTTTAATATTTTTAATACAACTGATTTAGATAATTTATATGGAAACTATAAAAACTTTCTAGCTAAGAATACAAATTTTGAATCATTAAATACACAATCAATAACCAATGTACTAACTAATATGAAAAATATTTTTAAATCACAAAATGAATTATTAAAAAGATTATCATCTGATGAAGATATATTAGCTTATTTAGAACGTAATAGTACAACTGAAATTGATAATTTAAGAAACATGAATGAAACTGATTCTTTTATATTGAAAATTGATGTTACTAAAGAATCAAAAATTATTCTTATGGGAGATTTCCATGGTAGTTTTCATACATTCTTTAGAATATTATGTAGATTTCATAAATTTGGTATTATTGATTTAGATACATTTATAGTTAATGATCCATATAAAATAATATTCTTAGGTGATATAACTGATAGAGGTATGTATTCTCTTGATATTTTACATATTATTTTTAAATTAATGAATAATAACAATAAAGATACTATTAAAATAATGTTAAATAAAGGTAATCACGAATCTTATATTGTCAACCAACGAGATGGTGCTATTAAAGAATTTGAAACTAAATTTAATAATTATCCTTTATATGGAGAATTTCTAGATTTATATTTACGTATTCTAAATATTCTTCCATCTGCTATATTATTAGATTATACAAGTCCTGATATATCAGAAAATAAATATTTCTGGTGTTCACATGGCGCCTTCCCATATAAATTTATGGAAGGCGGTATTGATAAAACTAAATATCTTACATTTTATATTAATAATTCTTCAGTAACAACAGATATTAAATGGGGAGATTTTGGAGCACAAATAAAAGAAAATTATGGTCCAAGTAATAGAGGTCCTACTATAAAAACATATTCATTTACAGGTGCTAATTTATTCTTAAAAAGTAATAAGATAGAATTTATAATTAGAGGTCATCAAGATTCTTATGGTAACTCTGTTTTATTTAATAAAGATGATCGCAAACCAATTATTATTTCCGATCCAAAAAAAACCCCTGTTAATGAATTTTTATATTATAATGAAACACAAAAAACTTTTATAAACAGAGTTAAAGGTGCTATTGCAAGATTAATACCATCTATTAATAATACTGAATCAGAAAATATTTATCCCGTATTAACAATAAGCACAAATACAGATGCTGGTCGATTTTTAAATGCTGATTCATTTATATTATTACGTTTTGATATATCAAATGAAAAAGTAAATAATTTTGAAAATATGTTAGGTTCAAGTAATATCAAAGAAATTAATAAAATATTAAAAAGTGATAAAATTAATAAATCATCTATATTATTACATAATTTAAATTCTATAAATAAACTATTAATTATAATATCACACAATACGGTATTTAGATATATTAAAAAAATAGAAAATGTAGACATTAGTACAGATATTATAAAATATTTTAAATTTATAATAGATATTTTTGATGATTGTGATGAGTTAAATAAATATTATAAAAAAAAATTTGATAATATACATATAAAATTAAATACTATGCAACATGTAATGTCAACTGAACAAAAAAATATTATTTCTGAATATAAAAATACATTCAAAAAATTACTTGATCAAAATGAATCATTAATTTCAGAAATTAATACAAAAGTTGAATCAGATAAAGAAGATTATCCAAAATCAGATATTACTTTAAAGGACATTTATGAAAAATTGTTTCGAGAATATAAATCATTTATGCTTTATAATGGTATTTTAGAAAAAGATATTATCATACCATCAGATGAAGAAGAAGAAACTAAATATATTGAAACTTTAATATAAGTATTTATATCAATGTTTATATTTTTAGCCTAGAATTTTTATTTGCCTAGCAAATAAAAATTGAACGCTATTTTTTTTAATTATAAAAAATGGCCTAGAATTTTTTTAGTGTCTTTAGACACTAAAAAAATTGAACCATCAAACTGTCTATATAATTGAATATAGTAATTTAATTAACTTACAGTTTAAAATGGCTGCTATTTTTGACTCAACTTTTGCTCCTAACTATGAGATTGGTGATATTGAAGGTATTTTCAAGAAGGAATTGTTTGATTCTACTCTTTCTCAATCTGATCTTGAAGTTATGAAGAATGTATTTACAAAGTCTCATTCGCACAATATTGATTCTCGTGTTGCATATGATACATTTGTTAGACAGAATCATATTGGTAACAAGTATAACAAGATTAAGCTATTTAAGGGATATCGTATGCTTCTACATGATGGACAAATACAACGTAATCCACAATTGGAGAAGTTCATGAAGTTTAAGGCTACACGCGGTAACTCTGGTGTTGTTGTAATTACTACTTTTATGTCTGGTAACCTTATGAATGGTTCAATTAGAAATGGCGGATGTCCTGAAAATTGTGCATATTGTCCTTTTGAGAAAGATGCTGATGGCATACCTACTCAACCTCGATCTTATCTATCTACTGAACCAGGAAATATGCGTGCTACACAAAATAAGCATCATCCGGTTGGTCAAGTATTTGATCGTGCAGATACTCTTGAGAAGATGGGTCATATTTCTTGTGTTCCAGATGTTTCATCTAAGATTGAAATGATTATTTCTGGAGGTACATTTAACTTTTTCCCAGAAAACTATATCGTATGGTATGTAACATCTACTTATTATGCTCTAAATGTGTATTATGATTATAAGCTTACTGGAAAGCTCCGTGATATGCTAACTCTTGAAGAAGAACAACAAATCAACGAAACAGCTGCGTTGCGTATGATCGGATTGACAATTGAAACTCGCCCAGATCGTCTGATTGACCAATCTGATCCTCTTAGAATAGTTCGATTTTTTCGCCGTCTTGGTGTAACACGTGTTCAAATTGGAGTACAACATACTGATGATAAGATTCTGAAATATGTACGTCGCAATTGTACAAATGAACAAAACAAGAATGGTATTCGTATTCTTAAACAAAATGGTTTTAAGACAGATATTCATTTGATGCTTGATCTTCCATCATCTACTCCAGAAGCAGATAAGCTTATGATTGATACTGTTATTAATGATCCAGATCTACAGGCTGATCAATGGAAGGTCTATCCAACAGAAGTTACACCTTATACTGATATTCTTAAGTGGTATGAAGATGGTACATATCAACCATATGCCGAAATTGACAATGGTGAACTACTAGAAGATGTTATTGTACATCTTAAGAAACAAATTCACCCATATATTCGTATTAATCGTGTAATCCGTGATATTCCAGTTGAATCAATTGAAGGTGGAATTAAGTGTCCTGACATGCGTAATAATATTATGATGAAGATGAAGGATATGGGTATGACTTGTAAATGTATTCGTTGTCGTGAAGTAAAGGGTCAAACTTATGAAGAACCATATCTCTTTGTTAATAAGTATAAGAGTAGTGGTGGTATTGAATATTTCATTTCTTATGAAAACAAGACTCAAACAGTTTTGTATGGTATGTTGCGTTTGCGTATCAATATTGATCAAGATATGACTATGGGAGAACTATATGATTGTGCTCTGATTCGTGAACTTCACGTTTATGGCTCTCATTCTGAAATTGGTGATTCTGTAAAATCAGAACAAACCCAACATCGCGGTCTTGGTAAGAAGCTACTAAAGATTGCAAATGATATCGCATATCAAAATGGTTTGGATAAGATTGTTGTTATTTCTGGTATTGGTGTTCGTGAATATTATCGTAAGAATGGTTTTGAAGACTATTATACTTATATGATTAAGAATATTGAAACACCTAATATGTATTTGATAATTAATATTGTTATTGTACTTCTTGCATATTTTATGTTTGTTGTTTTTCTATTTTTTTAATTATAGATAAAAAAATTTTTATTATTGTCTATAGCTGATAATAAAAATTGACGCAGCATTTTTGATTTATTTATAAAAGCAAAAATCTGCCTGAATTTTTTTAGTAAGTTTAATAAACTTACTAAAAAAATTGACGCAATAACATACTGATATTTAATATATTTATTAAAGTATATTTATAATGTCTATTTTATTTGAATATGATTGTAATGGTAATATTTATTTGATTAAAAATGATATTATGTATATGTTAAGTATTAATAAAGACGATGATATTATTCTTGATGAAGTTATTAATAAACAATATAATGATAATAATGATAAATTAAATAATAATAAATTTATTGATAATAATAAATTAAATAATAATCTACAACGAAAAATTATTATAGATGCACTATCCGAATTTGATAAGAATAATTTAGAAGAATATACAGAAGAACAAATACAAGAAATGGAGAATACTTATAATGATGTTGTACTTAATCCAGAATATGAATATTATAATAAAGAAGAACTGGAATTTAGTGATGAAGATTGTTATGATGATCAAGAAGAAAATAAATTTATATTTCATAATAATTTTTCCGATCTGATTCATGAAAGTAAGTTATTATATGATCCAGTATGTTATGAAGTATTATTATTTGAAGGTAATCGCGATATTGCTAAATTATTTTTTCGTAGTCAATTGACAAATAATCAACCATTTTATAGATTTAGTATATATATTGATAAAAATAATATCTATGTTAATTTAAATATTATTGGATCATATATTAAAACATATAACATTAATATTGATACTTTAGAAATAATTAAAGAAAATAATATTGGTATAGAAAAGTTTATGTAGATTATTATCTATGTGCGCTATATGAATGGTTACATCCATATTCACCACATTTCGCATTTTCTTCGCTACCACTGTTTTTTATATACTCTTTTACAGTGTATGTTGAATTTGGAGGAACGATAAATTTAGAACATACTTTACTACATTTTTCTTTTTTACATGTATTGCAATCTGTTTTTTTATTATTATCTTTACACATTGTGCATCTTAATTTCGGACATTTATTATTATTATATTCTTTACACATATCACACTTACCACCAACACCGCCTAATTGAGCCTTTAATTCTAAATACTTTGTTTTATATTTTAAATATTTTTGATAATAATCCATTCTATATAATTTATACTAGAAATAAATAAATTATATAGAATGGATTATTATCAAAAATATTTAAAATATAAAACAAAGTATTTAGAATTAAAGGCTCAATTAGGCGGTGTTGGTGGTAAAAAAACTTGTATGAAATGTAAAACAACAGATCCATGTAAAGATTATGGTGGTCGTCGTATTTTTAAAGATGGAATATGTCAACAATGTAAACATAATGAAACCGTACACATTGACAAATAATAATCTACATTATTATTCTTTCTTTTTAACATCAATTGATATATTATAATATTTATTTGATTGTAAGATTAATTCTTCAAACATCTTAGTAAAATCTGTAATATTTATTTTTTCTATACTTTCTATTAGTTTATCTTTAAAATCAAAGGTAAATGATCCATCAAATATATTATTACATAAATATAAATCCATTTCTTGTAAATTATTAAATTTTTCCGATAATATAGATATCTCTCCTTTTTTATAATCATTAAGATCATCATCAGTCATGTTTTTAATTAATGTATATAATTCTTTTTTAATAAATTTCTTTGTTCTTTTAAATAAAAATTTAGAGTCTTGTTTATGGGATTGTACTAAAAATCTAAATCCACATATCTTATTTCCTGTAGTACCGATATAAATAATCTTTGTATTAACTATATATCCTAATTGATCTATTGTTCTCAATGAATTAAAATATGTCATATTTGTAATTGTATTTAATAGTGTACCAAATGCTATAAATAATGAATAGTTATTATCATTCTTTGGTAAACGTGTAATTTCATATGTTAAAGTAAATATATTATTTGTTTCATTAATATTTCTATTTTTATATTTTTCTATCAATGGTAATGAATCAAAATGTTTTAAATTTACTAGATTAATATCATTTTTATTATATATTTTTAAATTATTGTATAATATATCACCTACTTTGATAGCATCATCGCGAATTATATTTCCTGATACTACGATATATAAAATAACATTTTTAATAATATCATAATAACATTTTTTACATTCTTCAAAAGTACAATCCATATATTTAATCAATTCATATGGTGTAAAATATTTATCTAATAATGTTTTAAATATTAACTTGTTTATTTTTTTAAATGGTTGTTCATTTTCAAATCCATTATATGCTTTATATATTTTTTCTTTATTTGCATTAAATGTAGATCCTGTTTTATTTTTAAACATTCCAACAAATATTTCACATAAGTCTATAATATTAGTATTATCACCCTTTATATAAAAATATAATAAGTTTTGTTCTAATAAAAAAGTTATTTTATATTCAGCTGCATCTAAATCATTAATTAATGTTAGATTATCATTATATATAGTTTCTAAATATAATAAACACTTCATATATGTTGATGGATCGTTTAAAATATTTGGTAAATCTATTGATATATATGTATTCACATATGGTATTTTAAAACTATTATTAAAATTATATACCAATGTATAATCTTTATTAATAATTTCTGGTTCACTTTTTGGAAAACAATCTTCACCATCTATTATATTTACTTCATTATGGATAAATTTATTCTTTTTAATAATATCATATACATTATCATTTAATTTTATTATTGGCATTTGATTAACATTATATTTAAATTTATATAAATCATCTATTATAGGATCAACTAATTTTAAATTTCTTGAACTATAAATAATAAATGAGTTATGTAGTTTTATTTCTTTTAATAATATTTTAATATTGTTTTGTATCTTATCAAATGATGGTCTATATAAGTTATTGTCTAATAAATTTTTAAAATCGATACCATCTATAATTAATTCATTAAAATAATTTATTGTATCATTGATATTTTCATTATCTGGTATATTAAAATCTCTATGATATTTTATATTTAATGTATTGTATATATCTTCTATTTTTTTAATATCTGTATTAAAAAGTTTATATATTGATGATATATAATCAAAAAATATTTCTATTATGTGTATAATTGCTTCATTATTAGTTGCTTTCTTTGATAAAAAGATTTTAAAAATAAGTAATTTATAATCGTCATATGAATATAATATACCAATTTCTTGATTTATTATATAATCATTCTTTTCATATACTTTAAATAAACTATTATCACTTTTACTTATTAATATCCAATTTAAAAAATCATATGGTGACATATTATAATCATTTGTTATTTTTGGTAATTGTAAACAGATACTTAAAGAATCGATGTCTTTATTTGGTATATATTCTATAATATTTTTAGGTATAATCATTTTTCCATAATTTTTATCTAAAACAATATTTTTGTTTTCTATTTTTCCAAAAGTATCTTTAACTTGTTTTAGTAAAATATCTTTATTAATATCTTTATTGATAAATAATATAAGATGCATTATATTTGATGAATAATAATTATCAAAAAATTCTTTAACTTTTTCATATAAATCATCTCCTTTTAGAGTATTTTTATTACCACATGTAAAATGATTTATTGGATGATTAACCATATTTTTTTTAATTACTTCTTGAAATATCCAATCATCATCTAATAAATTTTTAACCGCTTCCGAATCAACTGCATTTACTTCTCTTTCAATTCCATCTTTACGCAACAATGGTTTCATAAAAAACCATGAAAACATATCTAAAATTTTTAAATAGCTCATTGAATCTATAGTAAAATGGTAAGTAGTATGTGTATCAGCAGTATATGCATTAGTCATACCACCATACTTTGATACAGAATTTAAAAAATCATTTTCATTCGGATATTTTTCACTACCCATAAAAACCATATGTTCTAAGAAATGAGCCATACCATCATATGTGTCGTGAATCGAACCTACATTAACATTTAATAATGCTCCACATTGTGTACTTGTATAATCAGTTATTAATAATACTTTTAATTTGTTATCCAGAGTAATGTATTCATAATTTCTTGGGTCATTTTTTGACTTATTAATTTTTTTAAATATTTCATCTGTTATATTCATATAATAATATAAAAATTGATTATTTTTTAAATTGAGAAAATTATTAATTATTATTATTATTATTATGAATGACTTAGGTATTCCTGTACTACAACCAGGTGAAGATTGGTATATATTTTACAATAGATTAGAACGAGGTTTAATAGAAGACCATGTTAATAAGCGTGATAAAATATTAAAATTTATTAATGATTGGTATTCTAAAAAACCAAATAGTTATAAATTTGAAAATATTTGGCAATTTAAAAATCAATATTATACACTAATGCCTGATGATAATTTATCAAAAGAATTCTTAATAAAACATTTTAATGAATATAATGAATTCTTTAAATTAGATCTTGAATATAATGAAGAACTTTTCACAACATATAATGTTCTATATTTTATTAAATTAATGTTAAAAACTTTAAATGGTGATCTTAAAAAAGAAATTGAAGAACGACAAGGTAGAAATGGTATAGTTAAAAAATATAAAAAATATTCAGTTAAATTAAAATATAAGTAGAAATTTATTTTGGATTTTTTGATTTATTTATATAGCAAAAATCTGCCTGAATTCTTGCTAGATAATTTATTAAAAATCATCTAATAAAAAATTGACGCAGCATTTTTGATTCATTTATAAAGCAAAAATCTGCCTGAATTTTTTTGATTTATAAATCAAAAAAATTGACACAATAAAATTAAAAGAATTTTTTGCCTGAATTTTTATTTGATGCTTCCTTTAGGAATCATCAAATAAAAATTGACACATAAACTATTTAATTACTTATTTAGATAATACTAGTATTATAGTATGACCGATAATTCAACATTAATTTTCGATGATGATATCGATGAACAATTTAATGAAAAAACACAAGAAAAGGTTATTGATTTGCCAACACCACTTTCAAATGATGAACTAGCAAAATTACACAGTCTATTACAATCTAAATCAAATAAAGATCTTCTTCAATGTATTACAAATGTTATGCAGGAAAATAATAAATCTGTTGATGCTTTTCAACGTGCACAAATCGATACAGCAATTGCTAAAACTCATGCTAATATGTCAAAATTCGCATTGATTGAAACTCTTACAAAAATTGTTAATGTAAAGAATAAACATATTGTTTTTGGAGATGATGTAAAATTGTCAACTATGACTACACAACAAAAACCATCACGTGAAGAATTACTAAAAAAACTACATAATAAAAAGAAAATGGCTAATAAAAATACAATGCAACAAATGTATGAAAAGCTTCAAGAAGAATTAGCTAATGCAAATCTTGATGAAAATGGTGATGATCTTACAGGTGATCAAGTACTTCAAAAAAAGAAGAAAAATAAAAAGCTAGATCCTAAAAAATTACAAAATAAATTAATGGCTCAAATGACAAATGCCGTTAAAAATGCAGGGGGATTTAGTGGTACTCCGACATCTGCATAATAAAAATTGATTTTTTTATCAGTCTAATATTTCTATTACATGCTTATTTAGTTAAAAACCATCTATCTTAAACATGGTTATTACCATTGTCAATAGATATGGAGCCGGCGAGAAGCAATGTTGTGAGAAATTGAGATCACGATATGTAAACAATTTTTATAGACATTATGATGTTGATTTTTTGTCAGACTACTTTTCAATAAGAGATATCAATAACATGACTGTTTCCCAGGCAATTGAATATTATGAAAGTGCAATTGGCAAACTTGGTCAACGTTATTCACCAATTGATTACAGTGTTCGTTATGGTGTAAATTTTTCACCAGAATATATCAAGAATGAATATGAACTTGGTTGTCAGTTCTTGTGTTATATTGTTACGCAATATAATATTATTTGTGGATTTGCTGATACTCATAAGATAGTTGTTATTTGATTTATATTTTTGTTGCTTGATTTATATTTTTGTTCTATAATAAAATTTGATTTATTTATTATTTATTTGCTAATTTGATTAATAACTATATTAATTTGATTATTATTATGTCAATTATTCGAACCTATCATGGAAGATAAACATTATGATGAAAAAAACAAGTGTTGGCAAGTAAGTTATTCCAATATTGATCTACCCTGAATAATAATATATATTATATTATATTATATTATAAAAATGGTAATAAGTTAATAAAAAATTGATTTATTTATTTATTTATTTATTTATCTAATAGCCATTAATAACCATCAATAACCATCTATTAATTCATATCATGTCTGTTATTAGAATCTATTATGGATCAGGTGAACTCAGCGAAGAATACTATGAATTAAATGGTCGTAGGGAAGGGGAATATAAATCTTATTTTAGAAATGGAAAATTACATATCATATGTCATTATATTAATGATGAAAAGGAGGGTGTGCGTAGAGAATATTATGGAAATGGACAATTATTCGAGCTAAGTAATTATGTTAATAATAAACGAGAGGGTGAATATATACGATACGATATTGGATAAATGGACAATTAGCGGCGATAGGTAATTATGTTAATGATATATTAGAAGGGGAATGTAAAAGATATAATGAAAACGGAGAAATAGAAAAAACAATTTATTATGAAAACGGAGAAATAGAAAAAACAATTTATTATGAAAATTGAGAGTAAATAATAAAATTTGATTTATTTATTATTTATTTGCTAATTTGATTTATAATTATATTAATTTGATTATTATCATGTCTGTTATTAGAACCTATTATAAATCAGGTGAACTCAATGAAGAATACTATGAATTAAATGGTCGTAAGGAAGGGGAAATATAAAAAATATTATTATAATGGACAAATAGAGATAATATGTCATTATGTGAATGATCTATTAGAAGGAGAATATAATACATATAATATAAAAGGACAAATACAAAATACATGTAATTATGTTAATCACGAAATAAAAGGA